>Ga0163109_10000201_pt1 | contig 47619 bp, 55 predicted proteins | sample CRUFie1St13metaG_FD_108704 | JGI IMG/M metagenome (GOLD analysis project Ga0163109, IMG submission 108704) | Marine microbial communities from the Costa Rica Dome - CRUD Field 142mm St13 metaG | ecosystem: Environmental > Aquatic > Marine > Oceanic > Photic zone | place: Costa Rica: the Eastern...
AAGATGGTGAATTAAATTCAGATGATTTGCGAAAAGCTGCGTCACTTAATATAATGGTTCAATTAGCTTCATTTGATGCATATTTGAAACCAGATCAATTTGATAAAGTAATGCAAAGTGCTCCAACCTATTTTAAACCAGAAGATTTAGAAGAACATGTTTATGTTTATTTAAAAGAAAAGAATATAAAATTATGTAAAAGTCAACCAAACCGAAAGAAAGGAGAAGAAGAATGGGAATATTATTCAAAATCTTTTATGAAATGTTTTAGTTTTAAAGAAAATAAAGAAAATAATATATTTGAAGAATTAGCAGACGATATTTTTGATGAAACAAAAATAACACAATATTTTCCATCTGGCAAACGTATACCACGAAATATAGTTCAAGGATTTGTACAAATTTTTGCTCCTAGTTTATTTAAAAATAATAATTTATGGGAATTAATATTAAAATACTATAGTCGTGTTTTTTCACAAAGAACAGAAATTGAAGCAGGAACACTTGATTTTCAAAATACTATTTCAACTAATGCTGGTGTAGATTTGGTAAAAATATGTATGATCTTTATTATTTATTTTGCTAAAAAAAATAATTTATGTAAAGATGAAATATTTAAACAAATTGAATTAGTATCGTTAACACCATATTTAACACGTGGAAAAGATAATAAAGTTAAAGTTAAAGATGTTGGTGACTTTGATAGATTAGAAAATGAATTAAGAAAAATATTTGGTATTGCTTTAGATGAACACATTAAAAAAGGCGTGATTGAAGAACAAAGAAAACAAATATTTACAGTTATTGATGAAGCTTTATCTAAAAATGCATTAAATGACCTAGTGGAAGCAGCTTTAACAGACCCATTAGCAGATTTAAAAGAATTTGTTAGAAATTATAAATTACCAGAAGGACAAACACAATATTTTGAAAAACCAAGCATGACCAAAGGAATGGGTGTATATTATGAAAATGAATCTAACAGTAATGAAGAAAATAAAAGATTTGAAGAAAAATTTTTTGCAGTCAACCGTAAAGAACCAAACAGTGTATTTACAAGAATTAATAATCGGTCAAAACGTGGAGGACCAAATATGTATGGAAATGAAATTATGAATATATATACTGAGGATGGATATCCAAGTAATGGTTCTAATAGTTCTATTGCTTCAAAAAGATCTATAAATAATAATAATAAAAGTAATTATAGTAACAATGAAGAAATGAGTGAAGAAATGAACGTGGATTATATACCACAATCAAAAAAAAGAAGATATGGTGGTAAGAAAACAAAAAAATATAATAAAAAAACAAAAATGAATAAAAAGAAAATTTCTAAAAAAAATACTAAGAAAAATAAAAAAAACGTGCGAAAAATGACACGTAAAAACAAACAAAAAAAGTAATTTAAATATTATTATAATATATTAATATAATGAATCATATTGATATATTAGGATTATTGGGTTCAATATTTGTAGGATTATCATTCATACCTCAAACAATAAAAACATTAAAAAGTGAAGAAATCAAAGATATATCTTATTTATTTATGTTTTTTAATATATTAGCATCTGCTTTGATGTCAGTATATGGAATTTATTATAGAATTTTACCAATTATTATTTCTGAAGGAGCTGTATTAATAAATTGTTGTATTATTATTTATTATATGTTAAGACAAGAATATGACTGCTTTCGTAATATGTTTATAGATGGGTTTTCATAATTTTAGTTACTAATTAATTCTTTGGTATTGGTATTTTGTCCATCTAAATTATTATTAACATACGTAGTCAAAAGTTCTGCCGCATTTTTAAGTGAATTGTTAAGTTCTTTCATTGTTTCATTTAGTTCATCCAATCCTGAATTCATTTTTTTTAGAAAAACATATACACTTTCAAATCTTTCTTTCACTGTATCATCTTGAAAATCGACGTTTTCTATATTTTTACAGATCCATACAATATTTGAACGAAAATCTTCAAACTCTTTTATTTCATTTAACGTCTCAATATCATTTTTTTCCAATGCTGTATTTTTTTCTTTCAAATATTCTGCTTCATCGTTTTCATCAAATTTCATTTCACTTTCATAAAATTTTTCAAAAACTTCTTTCGCTCTTTTTTTAAAGTCTTTTTCAACAAAAACTTCAGCTTTTTCAACATCTTTAAGAAAATTCAATAGATCCATATGTAAATTGTCACTCATTGTGTTATTCATAGTATTTTTTACAATTATAAAAACTATTATAATAAATCAATTTTTTTTTATTTATTTATTTTCCGTAATTCTATTTTTTTTAAAACTACCAATTATTTTATTTTTCTTGCTCTCCACAATGTGCTTTAATAATTATACAAAATATAGAAAAAACAAAATTTATTTTATACATAAGCAATATAAATATAATTTAATTTAATATACAAATAAATGAGTAAAAATAAGTTTTATAAATTACAATTATTAGATAATAAATGGCATAATATTATACAAGAAGAATATACGAATTATAAAAAAGAATATAAACCATATGCTGCCGCAGTAACATATTTAATGTATAGTGGTATGAGCCATCCTGCTTTTGAACATGTATATTTCTCTGAAGAAATGGCAGATTCTTACGCAAACGCATTTCAGGTTCATCAAAAACCATGCAAAACTGCATATATACATAAATACTGGATTCGTAAATTAAGTTATTTTTGGTATTTAACTTTAGTTGCAACACCTGTAGATATATATGCACATACATATCAGTTTATAAATGGCGAACATGATATGATACTAGAAGGTGGTGCATTTTTTATACCATATCAAATATCTCATTGGACAATGGTAACTTTCGCTATATTTGCATATAATGTATATCATTATATACCAAGTAATTACTGGAAATATTATTTTAAGTTTATTAAAATAAACCTAATTATACATGAATATATTTATCGCTGTACAATTCGTAAATTAAGTTTAACTTATAGAGTCATGGAGTTTTTACTATTTATAGTAATTAGTATGAAAATATATAATTTAATTCAATATAGTGAACAACCCTTGGGTATTATTTAGATGATTTATACAATAGAGTTTGTTGGTTTATTATCATAATTATATATAAAAATATATAAACATTCTTTATTATGTTTACGAATTTTTATATTATTAAATTGGCTTTTTAAATGATCAAAGGTGTAAAAAAATATACAATTTAATAATTATGAAAAAAATTGAATTGAAATACTGTATGTAACAAAATATTAGACAAAAATAAGGACAATAACAATGTCAACAATGGAGAAGAAACGGTGCTTTTATTGCAATTCACATAAACACACAATCACGAATTGCAAATTAGATGAGATGTTATTTGATAACATGTTATCTAACATTGAGTATAGACAACAATTCTATAAATCGTACTTGGATTATATAATCGCGGTAAAAAAACAATTATCGCTACTTACAAAACTAAAATTACTTCGCCTATCTTGCATTTTGCTGAACAAATATACACTACCTTACATTGATGATAAATATCTAAATAACCCAGAAACATTTGATGAAGAACAGTGGAGGGTAAACCATTATTCATCATCGACATTCATTTTACGTGAAAATATTTATAAAAAAAATAAATGTGAGTTGATTCTTTACATTGAAAAAATCATGGATTGGAATAACATGGTTCAAGGGCGATTAACAGTAATAAAACGAAAAAAAGAGGCAATACAAAGCGATTGTAACGGATGTCCTGTTTGTTACAATAGTCTTGGAGATGTTGGTACTACGACATTACATTGTGGTCATAAATTATGTACAAGTTGTTTTTACAAGATAATTACAAGAACACATCATCATTGTTGTCCATTGTGTAGAAAAGCAATTTAAAAAAATAGAAAAAATAAAAAATAACATAAACATTGGGACATAAAGTAGTTCGCCTCCTCGTGGTGTGTCCTGGGTTAAAAGCTAAATGAACTATAACCCCCCTTTTAGCAGAGCAAGATGCTAATTGTCGTCGGTCTAAATTTTAATTAAATCATTTGTGTGCGATTATTATCATTTGTCTAATAATCTCCAGCGGTTATATAATAAAAAAATATATAATTGTGATAAAGTGGAGCACAAATACCCCCTGACCATACACTGGGTGAGAGAGTATGGGGACTACTATACTTGGTCCAAATTAGGAAAACAAAAATCTTTAATTAGGTGAGTTTTTAACCTATGTTAAGTATAGTTGATGATGTGGTAACACTTAAGTTAAGTGGCCTTCATCAAATACGAAAAGTTGATAGATTGTATTATATTATACGATTGGTGTCTGGCCAACATTAAATTGTATAATAAAATACTATTTGTTAAGGTGATTAGTATATAGCTAGTTAAAAGTTTATTGAAACCTTTCTTTTAGAACAAATTGAGTTTAAAAAAGGATTCCAGGGGACGCCCTGTTTTTTTTTATATTTTAAATTTGCTAATAAAATCATCTTTTGTAAAAATAGGTATTTTCATTTCAACTGCTTTTTTTGTCTTATTATTATCTTCACTTAAATCTTTGACAACAACAGCAAATGTTTTTGAATTTACAGTATTACTTATTTTAACATTGTATTTATCTTCTAATTTTTTCATCATTTCTTTATCTTTAAATCCGGTAAATATGATGTTTTTTTCAAATAATACATGATCACTTTGTATTTCTTCATGTGTTACTTTTTCCATGCTTGGTTTTAATTTATCATTTAAATTACATTCTTTCATAAACAGAACAAATTCTTCTTTTTTACTTATAAATTCTTTTGCTGTTTTCATAGCCATACCTTTTACTGATGATAATCGTTCTTCCAATATTGATTTTTCCGTATTTTCTACTAAAATATTTGGATAGGATTTCAATATTAAATCAAATTTTTTCTTTCCAAATCCATGACCAAATATGTTAGAAGCTGTCATAAATTCACTTAATGAGGATGTTTCTAATTTATCTTGAATACTGTTATATATATTTTCTGCTGTTTTTTGTTTAAAACCTTCAACTTTTAATAAATCAGCAATAGACATTTTTAGTATAGATGGAACATTTGTATAACCACTATCTATAATACGTTTAACATTACCTTCACTAAGTTGCTTAACATTCAATGTTGTAAAGAACATTGTAATGTTTTTTAATAAAACAGTTTCATTTGATTTACTATCTTCTAAAATAATATCAACATGTGTATCATTCCAATAATATTTTTCATTAGGAAATTTAACATGTTCAGCTGGTTGGATTACATCCATTATATATGGAATAACATCACCACTTCTAATAATTTTTACAATTGCACCAATTCCTAATTTTTTCTCTTCAACAAAAGCGGCATTAAAAGCAGTAGCATATTCTATTTTTACACCACCCAATTGTATAGGTTCTATTTGTATTTTTGGTTTTAAATAACCATCTTTACTGGGACTCCATAAAACATCTAATATTTTAGCCTCTGCTACTTGTTCAGTTAATACCATTTTAAAAGCAAAAGCATGTTCAGGATTTTTATCTTTACGTTCATGTATTTCATTATGACATATAATAATACCATCTATTTCATATTTATATGAATCACGAAGTGAAACAAGTTGTTGAGATAAAATATCATTACTAATTTCATCAAGTTTTTTATTAATAACACAATTAAAACCATTTGTTTCTAAAAATTTCATTTGTTCGTAAGGTTTTAATTCAGGTTTAATAACTTCATATGCTACAAAATCAATATGTTTCATTTTATTTTTATTAATACGTTTTGAATTAATTATTCCTGAAACAAAATTTCTTGAATTTGAAAAATCGTTTTTATAATATGTATTAAATGTTTCTTTTTCAATAATAAATTCACCTCGAATAACAACATCGGGTATATTAGGTAATCTTAAATGGGGGATGAAATGACTAATATCTTGACCTACTTTACCATTACCACGTGTATATAATTTTTGCTCTAAATTATCTGTTGTGTATAATCCACTAACACCATCTAATTTTGCGGAAATAACATATTCTCCTTTGTATTTTTCTAACCATTTTTGTAGAGCATCTGTTGTAGGTTTTATTTTATCCATAGAACCCATAAAATATGGTAGATTTACTTTTTCTTTGCTTTTAATTGGAGCACCAATTTCATCTAAAACTTTATTAGTTGGATATTTTCTTTCAAAATATTCTTTAACAATATCATATTCATTATCACTCATAGCAGGTGTTTCATTGTAATACATTTTATTTGTATGTTTAATTAATTTAACTAAATCATCTTCACTTGCAGATTCAATAACTTTGATACCCTCTGTTTTAAATAATTCAATTAATTTCTTTGTTGTTAATGATTTAACCTTTTTAGGTTTTTCTTCTTTAGGTTTCTTTTCCTTTTTAGGTTTTTCTTCTTTAGGTTTTTCTTCTTTAGGTTTTTCTTCTTTAGGTTTTTCTTCTTTCTTCATTTTTTTCGATTGTTTTTTTGGTGTATTTTCTTTTTCAATTTTCTTTTTTTTACTTTTTTTTATTTTTATTTTAAATGTTGGACTTCCTTCTTTATTAATTCTTTCAACATTAGGATTTTTCAATATTTCATTTTCTTTTTCTTTATTTAATTCTTTAATTAATTTTACTTCGGGTGTTTTTTCTTTCATATGTTTAATAGATGTATAATCTTTTCTGTTTTCAGGTTCAACATATTCTAATTTTAAATGTTCAAAAATATCATTTTCTGTTTCAAATATTTTTTCTAATTTATTACCCTTATTTTTATTTTCCATTTTATATAAACCATGTTCATTTAATGATAAATTCATTTTTAACGCATGACCTCTCATTGTTGTATTAAAAGCTTTGCTTCCAGTAAAATATAACACAGCAAAAGCATATTCGTTAATTGGACTATATAAAAAATCAATTCTTCTTGCAACCTTTCCTTCACCCGATAATATACCAATAGCCATTGATTTTGTTTTACCTTTACTTAGTATTTCAATCAACACTTTTTTTTCAATTAATAAATCTATAAATTTATTAAATATTGTAATATCATTATTTTTATTTGTTACTATAACATCTATGTCTCCAGAACTGGATGATTTTCTTCTGTAACTACCAACAATTTCAAATTTAGAATTACCATCATTTATTTGTTGAAAAAATTGGTCAAAATATTTTTCAAATTCTATTATTTCTTCACGTGGTATTCTTTTTTGAAGATCCTCATAGTATTTTAACCCTTTTTGTTGTACATTATTTAATTCATTTAAATTATTTCGTAAATCTTCAATGGAAAGTATTTTTTTTTCTATTAATTTTTCAGCTTTTTTTGGTCCAATACCATGTATTTTTGTAAATAAATTAATAGGATCTTTTCTTTCTTTTTCTAAAAATTCTATTTTTCCTGTTTCAACAAGTTCATTTAATTTTTTTAAAACAGCTACACCAATACCAGGTTTTCCTTTTACTTGTTCTACATTTGTTATTTCTCCTTCATAAGTATAAATAGTTTCTTCTGCTTTTTTATATGCTCTTGATTTAAAAGGATCACCTTTTCTTTGCAATATTTCACTTAATTCTCCTAATACACTAGCAAAAATTTTATTATATGGTGGTTCTATTTTTGTGCTCATTAAAATATTATATATATAATTTTTTATTATTTTTATAAAATATAAAACTAATGGTAAAAAAAAATAATGATAAAAAGAAAAATATAAACACGCGCAAGAAATATAATAAAGGAAAAGGATCAAAAGGAAAAGGATTAAAAGGAAAAACTACAAAAAATACAAATAAAAAAGGATTAAAAGGCAAAAGTAAAAAAAATACAAATAAAAAAGGTAAAACAAACAAACATAAAGGAAAAAGGGATTACACAATTAGAAGTTTATGAGGCAAATATAAATATTTGAGATTATAAATATTTTTTGTTTTGAAATTAGGGATGACGAAAAATAATTAAAATAAATTATATTTCTGATATTAATTTCGTATTAAACAAAAAAATAAATAGCACTATTTATAAATTTTTCAATAATCATATACAAAACAAAATGTCACGAATAATTTCTTTTCATAATATTTAAAGGTATTATTCGTTTATCTCTCAATGCATTCATACCACTTGTCGTAAAATCTGATATAAAATCGTTAAAAGGACATTTTATTAATTCACCATCTTTATTACTGTAAATAATATTTTTAATTCTAAATTTTTTCATTTCATCATAACACATTTTACAAGGTATACTTAATGTATAATTTCCTGTTGAATCACATCTAACAACGTATATAGATATTTTTAATTTTTTTATGTTTTTAAAACTTTTTATACATTTTTTTAATACATCTTGCTCAGCATGACATGAACATAATGTAGAATTTCTAGACATTTTATAATGTGAATTATAACCTCGTGCTATTATTTTACCATTTGATACAGCAACACAACCATGTTTTTGTGTCATTGATGATTTTAATGCTTCTAATGCTGCAGCAGAAGCAAATTTTTCATCATTCACACTACAAGGACTACAAAAATTCATATTTATTAATATTACAATTATTAATACTAATAAATTCAATTTTTATTTAATTAACGCCAAATAGAGGCGAAATTCATTTTACCGAATGATTTACTAAAATTTTTAGCAGCATCTACAAATCCATTTTTCATTGAATTAAGATTACCTTTAACATTAAAATTATAACAATCAGTTTTAAACAAATCATTAAATGGTTTAATAATACTTGTTCCAAATAAATTGAGTACTAATTCCAAAGGTAGTATCATGAAATAATATAATGGTAATGTTATTGCCATATACATAAAAGATATTACGAAACGAATTGGACCAGGAATCATTTGTCTATACATCGTTTTTCCAGCAGCTTTTCCTCCATGATACATATAAACAGGCATACAATTAGGCAAACTTATTATTTTTTGAATAATTTTCCATAAAATTAATGCGATTTGAACAAATGTATTTCCTAGAGCCACAAAGAAACCACCTATAGGCTTAATTATTCCGTTATATATTAGAATACCTATTCTTGGAATAATCATAATTACTTTTTTGAAAAAATCTCCTATTTTTCTAATCATACTCACTAAACCATTTTTAACTGATGCTATTTGTTTTATTCCATTACCAACTGTTCTTACCAAACTGGTAACACCACCTGCTACTTTAGCTACAGTTTTTTTTAAACCTTTTGCTATTGGATTAATAATAGATTGACCTATTTTCTTTGCTGTTTTAGCAACATTAAACCCTTCTGTTTCATAATCTTTTACTTTTTGTAAATGGATGATAATACTCAAAAATACTATTAAAAATAAAATTAGTATAACATAATTATTTGATAATTCCATATTATTATTAATATGTAATATAATAATATTAAATTTTTGAATAATGATGTGTTGTATTAATTTTTCTTTATTATTTTATTAAAAAAATTTTATTAAATATACCTTAATAAGTTATTACGCCATTATCCAGTCATTTTATCGAAATACTTTACCAACTTTTTTTATAGCTCCTCCAGCTGATTTACCTACATTACTAATAGCTGTGCCAGCAGAAGCGGCAGCAGCAGCAGTGGCAGCAGCAGTTTCAGCAGCTTTTCTTTCAGCTTCTCGTTTAGCAGCAGCAGCAGCTTCAGCAGCTTCAGCAGCTTTTTTAGCAGCAGCGGCAGCAGCAGCTTCAGCCGCAGCTTTAGCTTGTGCAGCTTTTCTTTCAGCTTCTCGTTTAGCAGCAGCTACAGCTTCTCTTGCTTTTCTTTCAGCCTCTCTTTTAGCAGCAGCAACAGCTTCAGCAGCAGCTTTAGCAGCAGCAGCAGCTTCTCTTGCTATTCGTTCAGCCTCTCTTTTAGCAGCTTCAGCAGCAGCTTTAGCAGCAGCTTCCGCAGCAGCAGCAGCTTCTTTAGCTAATCGTTCTGCTTCTTTGGCAGCAAATTTAGCAGCATCAATCGCAGCTCTTAGTGCCTTTTCAGCTTCTTTAAGCATTTTTTTAGATTTTTCAAGTGATTTTATTGCTATTTCAAGTGCTTTTTTAGATTCTTCAAGTGCAAGTTCAGCATATTTTAAATTAGCAATAGCTACATTATACACTTTTTGTGCTTCTTTCAGTGCTTCTTTAGTATATTTTAATCCAGAGTTGGCTATTTTTTTTGCTTTTTTAGTTTGGTTAAGTGCATCTTTCGCAGAATTTAATGCTACAAGAGCAGCTTTTGTGGCTTTTTGTAAAACAAGTTGTTCTCCTTTTAATTTTTTAGCTTCTTCGTCTTGTCTTTTATATTGTGCATCTATTTCATCTTTCAATTTTACTTCTAATGTTTTATCTAATTCTATTTCATCTTTTTGTTTTTGATTAATACTACTATTCATTTTTGATATATCAAGAGGAACACTATAAATATCATTGTCTTTATCTATTTCAACAGGTTCCACTTTATTTTCTAATATTTTTTTAATTAACATTTTTTCTTCATCTAAGGATAAAGTTAATTTTAATGGTATAAAATTTGGTGTTAATCCATTTATAGATTTTTTCATTTTATCTAATGGTTGTTTAAAATCGAATTTTAGACATTTACTTTGATATTTTTCAAAAACTGCTTTTTCAGTGTCATAACCATTATAATAATTTAATGATAATACTATTGGTCTTGATAATAAATATGTAACATTTATTGTTATATCAGCTATAAAAACAAAAATACCAGGGAATGTTTTTCTTATTTTTTCATTGTAAAAGTATTTCATACCCATGTAAGTATAAGAAATCATACAATCAGGTACTTCGATAATTTTATTTATAATTATTAATAAAATTTCAAATATTGACATAAATATGATGGTTACATTTTTAATTACATCATTAATAGGCTTTACGATAGATTTTTCTATAGTACTTCCCAAATTAACGAAAAAATCTTTTATTTTATTAGTAAAACCTGATATTAAATCAGGAACCATAGTTAATTTGGCTATAGAATCTTTTATTTCTGTAAACATTAGTACAACAGATTTTTTTAAAACTTCATATGGTTTAAGTACTGTATTATTTATTAAAGAAGTTATAGTATTAACTAAATCTTTAATTAATGGTCGAATCGCTATTTTTATTAATGTTTCTAATCTACCAAGTGCTAAGTCTTGTATTATGCCTTTTAATTTATTCGCAAATTCAAGTAATTTATCTTTAGTAATATTTGCAGTATCTACAACAACACCACCTATTTTCGTTCCCAAATCAGTTATTTTTGTACCTAAATCACTTATTTTGTCTTTAAATCCACTAATTTTATTTGTATATCCACTCATTTGATTTCCATAATTGGTTATATCATTTTTTAATCCACTTATTTTATTACCATAAGTAGTTATATCTTTTTTTAATCCACCAATTTTATTTGCATAATCACTTACTTGATTACCATAATCTTTTACATTATTCGTATAATTAGTTACTATATTGGTATATCCAGTTACTTTATTTCCAATATTAGTTACTTCATTTTTATATTTATTAACTTTTTTTTTTAAATCATTAATTTTTTTACCAACAGCTCCTCCAAAACCTTCTTTTTTATTTAAACTATCTTTTTTAATGCCAAATAAAAAATATATGAAAGATAATATTGTTAAATATATGTTTATAATAGTCCCTTTAATATAATCTATAATATTATGAAAGTCCATATATAAATTATATTAAAATGTTATTATTTTTTTTCTTTTAAACATTAAAACCTTAATCTAAGAGGTTTGAATTTTGGAATTAATCCGTAAAATCCTTTTTTCATTGTATCAAGTGGCTTTCTGAAATTAATTGTCATACAATTTCCTTCCCAATATGATTTCAAGATTTTATCACCATCTTCACCTGTAAGTATATTATTAATAAACATCAGTGGATATAATACAAGATAATAGAATACAGTATAAGTCATTTTTAAAATATAAATACTGGTTTCTATTATAAATCTTAACCATCCAGGAATCATTTTTTTACCAATTGTATTATAAAAACCTATTGAACCATAATAAGCATAAACAATAATACATTTTGGTATATCAATTATTTTTTGTATAATAACCATTAAACATTGAAACAATCCAACAAAAATTGTTCCAAAACTTGCTAGTGCATCAAAAATAGGTTTAATAATAGAATGATATAAAGCTATTCCTAAATTTTTAAAGAATTTTGCTAATCTTTTAAAAAATGCTAATATATGTTTAGGTATTTCTTTTAAAAAATTGACTGCCTGCATTATACCTTTTTTAATTACATTAAAACCTTTTTTAATTGCATTTACTGGTGCTGTAACTAATTTTGTAATATTTCCTAGAATAGTTTTTTTTAACCATCTTGCCAAAGGTTTAAATATTTTTTCCATAATTGCTCTACCTACTTTTGCCATATAATTTGCGAATTTTGTTGCCGCACTTACAACAGCACCTGCTGCTGTTCTAACACCTTTAGAAATTGCACCACCAATACTTCTGAAACCTCTACCAATTGATTTAAAAAACCCTTCTCTATTTAATGGTTCAAATCCAAAGAAAAAAAGTATAAATGAATATATTTTTAATACGATTCCTACAATTATTTGATCAAGTTCTTTAAAATAATCTATAAAGTCCATATAATAAGCACTTATAATATAATTGTATAATAAATTATAATTATTATACAATTTTACATCTATTTACCTGTTGAACCATAACCGCCAGCTCCTCTAGAAGTTTTTTCTTTTAATTCTTCAGCATTATCCACTTTTAAAATTTCTACTGTAAAATAACTTAAATCAGGCGCGCAAATTTGTAATAATCGACTGTGTTTTTCAGCAACATATTCTTGTTCGCAAATATTATCAAATGCACCAAGTAAAAAACCTCTATATCCTGAATCAATAATACCTACAGAATTTGCCAATCTTAAAGGGATTTTACTTATACTTGATCTTGGATATACATAAAAACCGCAGGGTTTTCCATATTTTGTCATTTCGCAAACAATTTTAGAACTAATAAGAGTTTTTTTCTTTGATTCACAAACAGTATTTTCTGGAACAAATATATCGAAACCAGAATCATAGTAATATTTATCTTTTACAGACATTGTAGATAATTTATATCTACTATATAATTCTTCGTCATCTGTATAAATTTTAAGATGATATTTATTAGTTCCAAATAATTTACAAAAAAAGTTCATATTATATAATAATAATACGTATAATCTTTAAATAAATTTATAAACATAATGGTTCATCACAAATTAAATATTTTTCTTTGGTTGAATATTTTGAATACAATAAATTGTTAGGATATTTTTCTTTTAATTTTTTTAGTAAAAAAATATAAAATAACAGTGAACTAATAAATAATAACATATTATTATTTATTATTAATATTTTTAAATTTTTATTAATATTTTTAAATTTTTATTAATATTTTTTATTTTATTTTTATATTAAAAATAAAAATTATTATAATATATATATGTCTGATAAATCAACATGTGCAAGTTGTTTAGATTTTAGTATTGATAAAGTAATAAAATCTAGACAAGATATGAAACCAACATGGTTGGCAAAAAAAGATTTTGTTAGTGAATTTATTATGAATTATAATAATTTTAATTTACACACACCAAAAAACAGTGATGTTAAAGTAAAATTAAATGTAGGAAAAAAATTTGCATCAAAAAAATTACTGTATTGGGCAGCTGATGAAAAACAAAATACATCCCCATTAATTAATGAAGCAAAAAAAGCATATAATAATTTTGATAATCATGGAGTTAGTAAAGTTGACTCAAATGGTAACGTTACATTTATTTTTAAATGCCCACAAGTTTATAAAGCTCAAGAAAAAGGGAAAAATGCAAAAACATATTTTAGACATTTACATTTTGTTGTAGAAAATGAACAAAATCAAGATTGGGATTCACAAATATATACAAAAATTGTTGTATGTAAATATGATCATAAAAAATTTATGTCATACTATAAAACTGGTTTATATGTTATTATAAATGCTTTACCAAGTAGTTATTTTGCAAAAGATCATATACCCAATTCATTTAATTTATATCATAAAGACGTAAAAAAAATGAATGAAAAAGAATTAAATACATGGTTTTTAGATGTTGTTAAGTTACATTATCCAAAATTATTAAAATATATTGAAAGCAAAAAAATTAATATTAAAGAAATACCCATTATTACTTATTGTGCTCATAGTAAATGTAATGCTTCTGAATTAACACTTGAAGAATTAATGAAAAAAGGGTTTGTTAATGTAAATGAATATTCTGGTGGAATTGAAGATTTTAGAAAAAATATTCCTTATGACAAGTAATTCATAATTTTAATTATGAACAATTAAAATTTGATATTTTTTCAAAATATTTTAACACATTGAAATTGTTATTTATTTTTGAAAATAATAAATAAAAAGCACATACATATTTAAATTTTTCATTTACATTATTTAATACTCCACAATTTAATAAATATACAATATTTTTGTAACATTCATAAGAATTTGTTCTACTAAAAAGAAAAATACCCTGTTGTTTTTTTATAATATTTTTAATTTCATTATTATGTAATAAATAATAATAATAATGTAATTTATCAGTAGGATTACCAGGTCCCATTTCAATATTAAATATGCCATATCTACACATATATGTATATACTTTATCACATATTATACTTGGGATTTCTAGTTCATGTAACACTTTATTAGAATATATATCTTTCCAATAAAATTCCATAATAATATCTAAAACATCATCCGGTAATAAATTAAATGGATATTTATTTATTATTTCATTCATTATTTAAATAATGATATATTTTTTTCCTTATTTATCATTAAAACATCTATTGGATTTGTTCTTGATTGCGTACAACATTTATAATAATGTAATTCATTATTATGACATATTTCTATTATTTCTTTTGTTTTTTCGTCACCATTTATTTTATGTGTTTTATCACAAAATATCCATATTTCACCGTTATTACTTAGAATATCTAAAAAAGAATATATTAAATCGTAATTTATATGATTATCTAAATTATTATCTATTAATATTAAATCAAATGTATTTAATGAATTCAAAATATATTCATATCCAAATTCATGATTTGTTCTTATTAATTGTAAATGATCAAAATAATTTGATAATTTAACACTTTCATCTTGCTCAAAATTATGAATGTATATATTTTTAAAATTCTCCTTTCTATTTCTTGGCATACCTTTTATGAAACGTTCTTTTTGTGAAAAATAATTATTTTTTTTAATATCCATATACTAACATTATAAAAACTATTGTTTAATTAGATTTATTTATAAAAATTATATAATATAATATTATATATAATGGAAGTAATAATACCTTTAGTAGCCTTATCGGGTCTATATGTTGCAACAAAAAATAAAGACGAAGATAATATTGAAAATTCTGAAAATATAGATGAACTTAGGGATCAACTTATCATGAACACAAATTCCAATAATTATTCTCATAGTAATAAAAATGATTCTCAAGAATTATTAAATAATAATTTTCATAGAGATGATTACTATAATGGTACAAAGGAAAAGCAACTTGTTCCTCCAGTAAAACGTAATAAAAGAGAAAATTTTTCATTAACAGGAGAACCTATTGACAATAATAATTTTAAACACAATAACATGCAACCATTTTTTGGTGCTAAAATACGTGGTACATCAAATAGTTTAGACACAAGTGAATCTATATTAGATAATAAAACGGGTGTTGGTTCTCAAAGAATAAAAAAAACAGAACAAGCTCCTTTATTTAAACCAATGGATAATTTGAATTTTGCTAATGGTGCTCCTAATGCCAGTGATTTTTATCAATCACGTGTTAATGAAAGTAACAAATTTTCTAATTACAAACCTTTTGAATCACAACAAGTTGGTCCTGGTTTGAATTTAGGATTTACGAATGAAGGAAGTAATGGATTTAATTCAGGTGTTACCAGTCGTGAATTATGGCAACCTAAAGATGTAGATGAACTAAGAGTTAAAACAAATCCTAAATTAAGTTATTCATTGCAAAATCATGAAGGTCCAGCAAATTATTACAATAAAAAATTGTCTGATCCAAATACACGTCCAAGTCAAATTATTGGTAAAGTTGAAAAACATTTACCTGAAAGATTTTACGAAAGTGGTCAAGACCGTTTGTTTACTACTACAGGTCTTGAACAAGGAAGAACATTACGTGCAGATATTCAACAAAAACATGTTAATAGACCAGAAACAAATAGTGAATATGTTGGTAATGCGGGTACAACTGGAGCAGATGGTGTAACTTATTCTCATCATACATATAGTGAATCAAATAGAAATACTTATTCATCAACAAATTTACCTATTGCTACTGCAACTCGACAAAACAACGCAAATCCTAATGATTTTAATGTAAAAAGTTTTAAAAACTATATTACAAATCGTGATACTGAAAGTGAATCCCATTTGTTCGGTAATGTAGGTAGCGCACTTAGTGCAGCTATTGCTCCTTTGATTGATGTTATGAAACCTTCAAGAAAAGAAAACGTTATTGGTAATGCTAGACCATATGGTGATGCTGGAACAACAGTACCTTCTACATATGTACATAATGAAAATGATGTTACACCAGTAACAAATAGACAAATGTACGCAAGATCAAAAGATCATTTTAATGTTCAAAAACAAAATCATGGAGGTTATAATGTTTCTAATGTTGTTGCACAACCTAGTAATAGACAAGACACAAGTCGTTATTATAGTGGTGTAAGAGCTGCCAAACATGAAGGTATTAATTTATATGATTCAACATATTCACAAGAAATTAATACAAATAAACAAAATACTCTTGTTGGCAGAGCTCCAAACGGAAATAGTAATGTATTTAATAATAATGTAAATGTTAATGTTTCTAAATTAGAAACAGATCGTATGAATAATAGAATGTGGGTTCCTAATAATATGTCCCAACTTCCTCCTTCCAAACAAACACATGGTACTACTGATATGCCACAATCATATATGGAAGTTAAAGATCAAGAATTAAATAGTAATAGAATACAACCAGAATTATTACAAGCTTTCAAATCTAACCCTTTTACACACAGTTTGAATTCTTCAGTCTAATTTTTATTAAAAAATAAAATATTATATTTATTATTTAAATATAATATTTTAATATTATTATGAATTTTCACAATACAATAGTAGATAAGTTAGATTATTTTATTAAAAATGAAAAAATACCTCATTTATTATTTCATGGAGATTATGGTTCTGGTAAAAAATATATTGTATATAATTTTTTAAATAAAATTTATGGTAGCGAATTATTTAATGATCAAACATTCAAAAAGAATTATATAATGCAAGTTAATTGTGCTCATGGTAAAGGTATTAAATTTGTTCGAGATGATATTAAATTTTTTGCAAAGACAAATATTGATTCACGTAATGGTAAATTATTTAAAACAATTTTATTATTAAATGCTGATCAACTTACAAATGATGCTCAATCTGCTTTACGACGAAGTATTGAATTATTTAGTAATACTACACGATATATTTTAATAATACAAGATAAAAATAAAATACTAAGACCTATATTATCTAGATTTTGTGAAATTTATGTTCCTAATCCTGTTATTGATTCACAAAAAATAAATTTATACAATTATATATTTAAAAAATACGAAAATGAAAAATTAATTAAAACAAAGACAAGTAATTTATATAAATTAATTAGTCAAGAAAAAACAAAGACCAGTAAAAATATTATTGAATTTACAAATAAATTATATAATAAGGGATATTCTATTTTAGATATAGTAAAATTTATTGAAACACGCAAAAATAATTATGAAAATAAAAATGAAATTTTAATTATTTTAAATGAAATACGCAAAAATTATCGCTCAGAAAGAATGATTTTATTTATAGCATGTAATTTATTACTAATTCGTTCAAGCTGTAAATTAGATTATGTCTTATTTATGTAAATAGTAATTATGGACGATTTTACTTTAGCAACATTACAAGACTCTAGAAACGAATGGTGTTCTCAATTAATTAACATCTTAACACCTTTAATTATTGAAGGTTGTAACTCTATATTTCAAGAATCATGGTCTCTTTGCGAAGAAAATGATGAAACAGAAAAATATTTAATGACATTCCAAAATTTTATTAGTAGAGTTCCTAAGTGGAATTCTAATGTTATTTCAAAAGAAAAAGAACGTATTATTCAAAGAAGTTCTTGCAATTATATTGAAGACTTGTTAACTTGCGTCCATATTATTCAATTGAAATCTTTAACATGTATTAGAGCTGGTAAAAACCAAAAGAAAATAAATATTAACATACCTAAATTGGATGATTTCATTCATAAAGTATACATTTTGGTAGCAAGAAAATTGTATACAAATATTTATTTATATGATAAAAATGTTTCTCCATTACAAAAACAAAAACATAATAGAGAATTTGAAGTTATTGTACAAGAATGTATTTTAAATAGTATTCGTGACAATATGCCTGTAGAAGAAATTTTACGAACCTATTTAGATGAAACACAAGAAGAAGATGTTGAAGAAACAATCATTGATCAAAAAATTCCTGTTGAAGAAAATGAACCAGAAGAAAAGGAAGATGTTGAAGAAAAAAAAGAAGAAGTAGCAAATAAATCTGAAGAAAAGGAAAAAATTTCTGTTTCATTTAATGAAAAAAAAAATGAAAATGAAAATGAAAATACTGACTCAACTATTCAAAAAATTGAAGAAATAACAAGAATACGTGATGAGGATGTAAATAATTTTGATTCGGTTGATGAAAAAATAAAAATCAAAGAAACATTAGATCCTGTATTTTTAGAAATAGATAGTTTAGATGATGATGAAAATAAAAATGATGATAAACCACAATTGGATTTTGAAATTTTAGGATAAATACGTTTAAAATAAAAATACCATTTATCTCTAGTTAATAATGACTAATAACGAAATATGTATTCTTGCTTTCATAATTACTTTTATATACATAGCTTTAAAATTTATTGAAGCACAATCTTTCGCAAAAAATGATGGTGAAAATGTAAAACCTTTAAAACACATATTTAGAGATTCTATTGTAGTATTTTTTAGTGCTTGTATTGGAGTATTTGCAAATGATCAAATTTCATCATTATCTGGTAATGGTAATGTAGGTACTAAAGTATTTACTAATACTCCTGATTTTTAAAAACTTCTCATTTTTAAAAACTTCTCATTTTTAACTTAAACAATATTTATTATTATTAAATAATAGTAATAATAAATGAATAATAAATTAGTTGCGCCTTGGGAACAAAGTAAATGGATAGTTGCTTCTTCTTCAACATTCTTAATTCCATCTTTTTATGCTTATTATAAAAACATATACCATTTATCATTTATCTCATTTATAACTTTTGCTTTTTCTGTTAATTTTTGGAGAAATGCAACATATTCATTAAGAAGAAAAATAGACATTATTAATGCAAATTTTGCTTTTACTATTTTTTCATTACATGGATTTTATTATATTAATAATTTATTACATATATTAATTTGCTATCCAGGATTTTTTCTTTCAATTTATTTATATCAATGTTCACAATATTTTTTTGATAAAAAGGATAATAATTGGGTTTATTGTCATGTTTTATTTCATTTAGTCATGTCAATTGAAAAAATGTTTATTGTGTATAATATTTCACATAATTAATATAAAATATTTTACAAATTTAATTTAACATAAAATATTTCACATAATTAATATAAAATATATAATAATTTATATTAATGTTTTCAATTCTTTTGTTTTTTTTGTTATTAAATAATTGTTTGAGCTTCAATAAAACTACAAAAAATATAGCAATATCATTTTTAAATTTACAGTTATTAACATCACCTGTGTTAGCTGATAATACTAATTCAAAACCAATTAATCATCAATCTTTTGAAACAACATATGTTCAAAGTCAAAACAATAATATTTACTTTTATGGAAGTGTAACATCAGAATCAGCAAAATCACTAAAAGATACGTTAAATGAATTAATAATGAATGGTAAAATGTTTGCAACTCAATTTGATTCAAAAGCTCCCGATATCAATTTACATATTCAAAGTTATGGCGGTTCTTTATTAGATACGTTATATATTGTTGATATTATTAAGAATTCACCTGTTAATATTAATACTTATATTGATGGCTATGCTGCTAGTGCTGCTACATTAATTAGTGTTGTTGGACATAGAAGATACATTACTCCAAATTCTATTATGCTAATTCATCAATTATCAACAGGGACACAAGGTAAATATCATGAAATGGAAGATGATATGAAAAATAATGAAATGTTAATGAATTTAATTAAAAATATTTATTATAAAAATACTAAAATAACACACTTTGAATTAGAAGAAATATTGAAACATGATATTTGGTTTGATGCTAAAAAATGTTTAGAATTAGGATTAGTTGATGAAATTATTGAATAATTAAATCATCCATTCATCACTGTCATCTTTTATTATTTTTTCAATAATTTCTTCGTCATCGCGATTGTCATCGTCATACATTTTATCTAGCATATCATCGCTCATTATTGGATAATATATATTTAACATATTTATAGATTCTTTATTCATATATTCTGTTAAAGCATATGTAGTGTTTGATATTCTAACAATAAAATCAGTGTATATTGCAGGATTTAATAATTGTGTTATTTGTATAAGAGGAAGTAAGAATACGGTTAAGTTCATTTTATTATAACATGTAATTGTATTTAAATACATTTACATATTATTTTTGTTTTTACTTATTAGTTGGATTTATTTATTAGATTTTTTTTTTGATTTTCTAATAATCCATTTATTGTTTTTTAACATTAACTTTTTTTTTGTATTTTTTGGCTTCCACTTTTTCAAATATTTTTTATATTCTTCATTTTTCTTTGGATTCCATTGTACAACATAAAATCCTTTTTTATCTTTAAATACAGAAGAACCGTTTTTCCAACTTCCAAAATCTTGTTTTCCTATTAGATTTTTCTTGGATTTTTTTTTACTTTTTTTTATTGTCTTTTTTGTTCCTTTTTTACCACCGTTTATACTTGATTTTTTTGGTACTTCACCAAATTTTTCACCAATTTTTTCACCAAAAACAGTATCATTATAATTATTTAAATTAAGTTTCTTTTCGTCTTTTTTTTTTACACTATTGTTATTTTCACCGTCTAATGATGCTGGTATTCGTCTAATTAACTCTTGTAGCATCATAATTTTGTTTTTTACATCATTTTTATTTAATTCTTGTGTAATATCAGGGTCAGATTTATCTGGTTCCATTATTTGTAATTGTGAATTAATTTTGTCATTATTAGTTTTTGTACCATTTCCTCCAAATAGTTGATTCAAGAAATTATTATTATAATATGTTTGGGTATATTGTTGAAATAATTGTTTATTATAATTATTTTTAACATAATATGTAAGTTCGTTTAAATATTCAACTTGTCTTTGTTTTCTTTCTTCTTCTAACCAGTAATTTTTGTCAAATAATGATATATTTAAATCGCGAATCTTTGTATCCAAAATTATTTGTTCTTCTTTGTATTTTGTTTTATTTGCTACAAAAGGTATTAAAATGTTTATATATTTATCAATATTTTCTCTCAAATAGTTTCCTCTTTCATCTGTTTCATCTCTAAAAAAATCACTATGTAAATTGAATGTTAAAGAATCATCTTTTTTATTTCCTTTCATTTCACCTGCCATATAAAATTTTTGTAATTTATAATTACTACATAATAAACCATGATAATTAGCTAATTCCCATCCAGATTTAATTTCCATAAAATATATATTTGCTATTTCATCATTTGCCATTCCTATTATCCATTTAAATGCTGTTTCACTTTCTCCAACTACATGTACGTTATCTTTAATTTCATCATTTTTATAAAAAAATTTTGAACCATATTCACGTATCCTTTCGTATTCAAATACAACACGAACTAAATCCATTTTGTAATCAGCAAATTCTGGATTAATATATAATCTTTCTGCTTCATTTACTACATATTGTCCATTAACAATTGATGTTTGTTGTTCTTTTATTACAATTTCTCCATCAATATGCAATTTTACATAGAATATTGAATTTTCTGTAATTCCTCCTATTATATAAGGTAATAATCCTTCTTTTAAAAAAATTAATCTCGAATCATCTAATCTTGTATGACTTATTATTTGACTATGTGTATTTTTTTTTTTTAAATCATTAAAAATATCTAATAAATTTTTTTTATATAAATTTTTTATAAATATTTTCTTTGATATATCAGTTTTTTTTAACTTATTTGCATACCATATTTCTCTTTTTTGTATCCAACTATTCCATACCATTTTCTCTAACTGTATCTTGTCATCCAAATTTTTTATATTAACATGATATGTGTCATTTATTCTATTATTTATATCTATTACATCATTAGTAGTAAATTTCATATTTTCATTACGACCATATAAATATATATATTTATATAAATATTTTACTATTTGATAAGACCAGTGATCCTCACTATCTTGAGGAATGTGAAACATATAAAAAGGTAAATGATAAGCATAATTTGGTTCAGCATCAGGTCGTATCCTTGTTTCACCAAAATCAATTAAATATACTCTATAATCATCAATATAATTATAATTTTGAATAAATAATGCGTTATGTAAATGAGGATCTCCATGTGAATAACCTAATTTTTGTAATCTAATTAATTGAAATACAAAATTATCTAATACTATCTGTTGTATTTCTGTAGTTATTTTATTTACATAATATCCTACCATATTTTTTGTTTGATTGTCCCCCCATAAACTACCTACAGTTTGACAATTTGTTTTTGATTCCATAAAAATTAAACCTACACCATGGTCGTAATCTGAACTATAGTCTACATAGTGTCCAATACGTAAGACTGTATTTTCTGTATTATTTGTTTTTTGAGTAAATGGTGCAATAGAGTGTCCTCCGTTTTGGGCTTTATATATGTAATCAAGAATAGTAAAAGGATTCTCCTTGTCAAAATCGTTTTTATAAATTATTTCCCCTGATATAATATTAGGACATATTGGTTCACAAAATGTATCCATACTTTTATTATAAATATCACGTTGTATTTCTAGTTCGTTATTAAAAAGTTTGGGCGTAATTATAAATTTTTTAATATCCTTTTTTAATTCATTTTTATTTAGTTCTTTTTTGTAGCCAATTTGAGTAACTTTTACTATTATTTCACTAACACTTGATACTATATTTTGTTCGTCTTTTTCACCAGGATTTATTGACATTATTTCGTCTCGTGTTGGTTGTTGTTCTTCAAATTTTAATTTATATAAATATCCACCTACACTACTTCCACCAAATGGTTCTATTTTAATAAATTCTTTATATTTAAACATTAAACCATATATATTAAAAATATCAGGTAATATTATTGCGCCACCTTTCATATTATATTGTATAATATATTATAATATAATATTATGTGTTATGAAAAAAATAATATTATAGAATTATTTACTATTATTTGAATTATAAGCCACCATTTTTAATTATTCTATTTGTATAATATTCATCATAATCATCCATTCGTGCTTTATTTAATTTATCCTTAAAAGAAGTAATATTTTTTCTTGTTTCTTTATTTGTATTTGTTTTTGATACATTATTATTTTCAACTTGATTTTTATAAGATGTTATTTTTATTTTATTATTATTAACATTTGTAACATTTTCAAGTTTTTTATGTAAATGACTTAGTTTATTTTTATAACTGGTTTCACCAATATAAGTACTAATCGTTTTTTTTAGAATATTCTGTAATCTCATAATTTATATTTTATATTAATATTATTTTATATTAATTTATTTCAATTTTTTTAATTTTAGTATTTACAATCTTTTTTCACGTATTAATTAAAATAATAATTTAAAATATTTTAATTAAACAATGTTCATTATATCTTCATTTTTAATATCATTATTTTCAATTATATAAATAGAAAAAATTTCTTTTTTTAATTGAATTTCAGGAATATGTCTATGTACATTTCTTGCAATCATTTTATATAATTTAAATTCAGGATAACGTTCTTCACCATTTTTACGATATAATACACTTTTAAAATTATCATCTTGACACCATTCAACAATTAATGCTATTATAGGATTGGTTTCAACAAGTTCATCTATTTCTTCCATTGCTTCTATAAAAAAATCAAACAACGAACAACCCAAACGACATAAATCAAAACTATAATTTGGTTCTATTCGAGGTTTTTTATCATTAAAAAATGGGTCACAATTATATTGTGTGTCAGCATCCTCTCCACGACTAAAAGCATCACTACAAAAAATAGTATCATTATATGTAAAAATAGCTCTTCCAAAATCTATTATTTTATAAATTTTTCCAAATGTTGGTACTTTAAAAAGTTTATCTTTTACTTTATAATATAAAAATTCTTTTGTTGTTGTTTTGTACATAATATTACCTGTATGTAAGTCATTATGTGTGAATGAATATTTTTCTTGATAATAATATAATGTCATAATTATTTGAATTAATATTGATTTCCACTCCTCAATAGAGAGTTCATCATTCGTTAACATATATTCTTCTAATGTTTCATCACAATTTTCTAATAAAATAGCTTGAACAGGAAAATTATATATATTAGCAATAATATTACACTCACTTTCGTCATCGTCCTCGTCCTCGTCATCGTCATCCTCTTCGTCCTCGTCTTCGTCCTCGTCATCATCGTCTTCATCATTCTTTTCATCATCTGCTTCATTTTCTTTATCACTTAAACTTTCAGGTAATGTATTATCATGTTCACTATCGAAATAATCTTCTGCTGCTTTACTTCCATACGATTGTAATGACTCATCATCTTTTAAAGGATATAAGTCGGTACAATCACTTCCTGACATAATTAAACTTTCATTATCATTATTATTGCACATACCAAATGATCCGGATAATTCATCATCATCATCAACTGTATTACTACTATTACTATTATCACTATCATCACTCTCATTAATTTTTATTTCACCTTCCAATTTCATTTCTTCAGTTGTAACTAATTTTATATCTTTCTCTGAATTCTCTCTATTATAATTATTTAAATCACAAGGCATATTATTTAAATCTTCAATAACAAATTCTTCCAATTCTATTTTCGCATCCATCAAATTGAGAGAAATCTTATTTTTGCCGCTATTGTTATCAAAAAATACATCTTCAATATTATCCAATGTATATTTTTTATCAATGTTTTCATGAAAATAATCACTTTCAATTAATACGTCCATATCATCACTAATGTTAATTTTATAATTTTTATTTATACATAAAAATGATCCATAGAAATCTAACCCATGAATAAAGTGATCATCTTTTTTACATATGTGTGTTAAATAATAAAATAAACAATCAACATATGCTGCGTTATGTTTTTGCATCATTTTTTCACAACAAACACCATTTTCACATTGTAAACTCGGTAAAATATTTAAATTTTCATTTTCTAATTTTCCAGCTAAATATTTAGTATAATTTACTATTGGTGCAAATTTACAAAAAATATTTAATTCTTCTTTATTTTCTTCACATTCTAAAACATTGTAATTACTACAATTATTAATTGTTATATTTTCATTATTAAATCTAAATAATTTTTCATTATTAAGTAAATCATATATTGGAATATATTCCTGACAATCATATAAATTCATCATGTTTGCAACATTATCGATTGATAATATTTTTGACATTTTTCTATTAGCTATAGTAAATTTTTTAATTAATTAATTATAACTAATTATTTATAACAATTATTTATAACAATTATTCGATAAATATATATTTTTTTGTAGTAATATTAATATTCGTTTTATATATTCGTTTTATATATTTAAAAATTTTCTTTATTTTTATTATGTCGCTTGAATTAAAAAAATTTGATATGAAACAAATTAGTTTTAAACCAGATGAAAATAAAGGTCCTGTTATTGTATTAATTGGTAGAAGAGATACTGGTAAAAGTTTTTTAGTTAGAGATTTGTTGTATTATCAACAAAGTATTCCAATTGGTACAGTAATATCAGGAACAGAAGAAGGAAATGGATTTTACGGTAATCATGTTCCTAAATTATTCATTCATAATGAATATAACACTGGCATTATAGAAAATGTTCTAAAACGTCAACGAGGTGTACTAAAAGAAATAAAAAAAGAACAAGAAATGCGAAGACGTTCAACTATTGATCCAAGAACTTTCTTGATATTAGATGATTGTATGTATGATGCTTCATGGACTCGTGATAAAATGATGAGATTATTATTTATGAATGGACGTCATTGGAAAATTATGTTAATTATTACTATGCAATATCCATTAGGTATTCCCCCAAATTTAAGAACAAATATTGATTATGTTTTTATTTTAAGAGAACCATATATTGCAAACCGTAAAAGAATATATGAAAATTATGCTGGTATGTTTCCAACATTTGAATCATTTTGTCAAGTTATGGATCAATGTACTGAAAACTATGAATGTTTAGTTATTAATAATAACGCAAAATCAAACAAATTACAAGATCAAATATTTTGGTACAAAGCTGAACCTCATGGTAACTTTAAATTAGGTTCTAAAGAATTTTGGGAAATTTCTAAAAATTTGGCAGATGATGATGAAGAAGAACAATATGATCCTTCTGCACATGTAAAAAAAAGTAAAGGTCCAAGAATTAATGTTAAAAAATCAAAATGGTAACTGGTTACTATTAGTTACTCATTATATTTAATTGTTTAATATAATTATTTATACACAATTATATTAAAAATATTATTCACTAATATTTCATTACTATTCGGTTTCAGTTTTTACCGCATCAAATGGAAAAAATCTATCTTGTAATAACCAACCTACTATAACAATTGCAATAACACCATATATTAAACTTTTCATAAAAGCAAATACAATAGATGCTATTAAAGGAATCAAAGCGAAAAATTTACTGGTATCACCAGGTAATAAATATATTCCTAATGCTGCACAAATAAGTATTGCTGCTGATTTTCTTAAAAATGCCATTTATTTAATACTTTATATAATTTATTAGGATTTTTTTTCTTTTGTTTCCACATTATTTAAACTAAATAATTGTTGTTTAATATTTGCAGATGTTTTTTCACTAATAGCAGCTTGACTCTTTTCATCCATTTCAGAAGGTAATATAACATCTTCATCTGGAATAGCATCATAATCTACTTCTCTTACATTTACAAGATTACCATCTTCATTTAGTATTTGTGTTAAAACATTACCCGATTCTTCCGCCTTTTTAATATTATCTTCAATAGCCTTTTCTTTACTTTCTTTAACACGCTGGTCAAATTCCTTTTTAGCAGCTTCATCATTTGCTTTTTTCTCATGCATTAAATCATTCAATTCCTTTTCCAAATATTCTACTTTTCCAGTCTTGTAAGCATCTGGTTCCCATGGCATCCATAAACCAACAGGGCCAACAAATACATCATGATTTGGATCATTTTCTCGTAAATCTTTCGCCTTATTTTGTGCTTCTTCTATTGAAGGAAAAGAACCTCTAATCTTAATACCACGAGTATTTGTTTGAAAACTATGTTCTTTATTAAACTTTTTTTCCAAATCTTCTTCTTTATTATCTAAAAACGTTTTATAATCATCATAAACTGAAAATTGAGGTATCATTTCTTGATTGTCTTTCATAAAATCTTGCATATCAGTCATCATGTCTTCATTTTTTATGTCATATTTATAACACAAATAATTAAGAAAAACTTGAAATTTTTCAAGAGATTTACTCATATCCCATGTTTTTACAAATTCATTAAAAAAATATAATTCTTTCTTTTTAAGAATATTTTCTGGTGAAACAAAAGAAACACAAACAAATTTTTGTCCTGCAATAGGCTTATCTTCATCTAAAAGATCTGCTTTAGTAGAATTAGTAAATTCCATTTGTAATTAAATTAAGTTATATGTTTAAGTAAATTATAAATAAATTATATTTACTTATTTTTTAAATAATAAATAAAAAAAATAAACAATAAATAAATAATAAATTATTCATTTTATTTCAATTAAAAAATAATATATTTAGAAAAAATTATAGGTGCTTAGTTTTTTTTTCTTTCATAATATTATAATGGAAATGTTGGATCTTGGAGAACTTCTCAAACGTTTAATCAAATACTTAGTTGAAGGTTTAATGGTAGGTATTGCTGCTTTTGCCATCCCTAAACAAAGCCTAAAATTGGAAGAAATTGCCCTTATTTCATTGACAGCTGCAGCTACATTCAGCATCTTAGATACATATATCCCATCAATGGGTGTATCTGCACGCAGTGGTGCCGGTTTAGGTATTGGTGCTAACTTAGTTGGATTCCCAGCTGGAAGATAAATTAATTAAAGAATATTATATAAATATTGAATTATGAATATAAATTAATATTTATTAAAATCGAAAATTGAAATATAATAACACAATGTTGTGTTTTTCAAAAAATTATGACACAAATTGTTATGACGCAAATTATTGATTTATTACCCAAAACATTTAAAGAAAGAAATAATATTTGTGAAAATACTAAAAATGAAGATTTACTATATTTATTGTCTGGTAATATTAGGGAAGATTCAACATTACAATTAAAAGATTATGTGAAACAATCCAACGATTGGAGAATTGTTTATGAAAATAATTTGTTTAAAGCAAATTGTTTAAAAATATATAAAAAAAATAGAAAAAAATTATTAAACCTAATCGAAAAAAAATTGACTGAATTAAATAATTTTACTGAAATTGGTATATTTAATAAAATATTTACTTATTTATCTATGAACGATATTTTAATGTTTGAATAGTATATACATAATATTATGAAAATGTCTAATGGAATTCCAATAAATAAAATTGATTCAAGTATGAGAACAAGAATTTTAAAAACAAACGCAATTAATTTGGGAAAAGTTAATAATAGTAGAGGTAACGAAGAAAGCTCAAGTACATTAAATAATAATATAAATTCCCATTTAAGACGAGTAAGAAATGGTGGTTATGTTGTTCCACCAAAAGTAACGAACAAACCAACAAATTGCTAACTATAATCCATTTTTTGTTTAAAAAACATTTAAATAGTAAATAATTTATTATATAAATGTTACGTAATTTTATTTTTAAAAATGTAAAAAAAATTATACCAAAAATAAGTGAAACCGAATTAATCGCTTTGAAAAGTGGCACAACATGTATCGATCGAAATATTTTTGAGGGAAAAGTGAATTATCCAAAACCTTTTATATATGAAAAAAAAATCAATGATGAAAAAGTGAATAGTTTACTTTGTAAATATGGTAATGAACAATGTATTTATCCTAATGATAAAACACATGAAATATTTAATTATATTGGTAAAGAAAAATTCTTATCTTTTATAATTAATGAAAAATATGATGGATATAATTTATCTACAAGTGAATTATCTGCAATTTTAACAAAAATTTCCTCACAAAATCCTGCTCTTGGTGTTGCTATTATGGTTCCTAACTCTCTTGGTCCTGGAGAATTATTACAACATTATGGTACTAATAAACAAAAAGAATATTTTTTACCAAAATTATCTAATGGTGATTTTATTCCTTGTTTTGGATTAACAGGACCAAATAATGGTTCAGATGCTACAGGATCTATTGACGAAGGTGAAGTTATTCTAAATGAACATGGTGAAAAAGTTATTAATATTATTATAAATAAACGTTATATTACTTTAGCTCCAGTTGCGAATCTTGTGGGTGTTGCTTTTAATTTAAAAGACACATATGATTTGTTAGACAAGGGCAAACCAGGAGTTACATTAGCATTATTAGAAAGTAATAAATATGGACTAAAACAAGATACTCATCACAATCCATTAAATGCTGGTTTTCCAAATGGCACTTTAAAAGGTTCTCTTCAAATACCTCTAGAAAATATTATTGGGGGTGAAGAAAATGCTGGTAATGGTTGGAAAATGTTAATGGAATGTTTAGCTGCTGGTAGAGGTGTTTGTTTACCAGCTACAGCTAACGCAAGTTCTAAAGTTGCTATGATAGGTGTATTACAATATGCGAAACATAGAAAACAATTTAAACTTCCATTAATTAGAATGCAAGGAATACAAAATAAATTGGTTGATATGATATATAATACATGGATTATACAAACGAGTATTGAATTAACAAATACATTATTAGATAATGGTGAAAAACCTGGAGTTATTTCAGCCATTATGAAACAACAAACAACAGAACGTGCACGTGATGTTTTAAATGATGCTATGGATATTCATGCTGGTGGTGCTATTTGCTTAGGAGAAACCAATTTTCTTGAAAAATTTTATCGTGCTGCTCCAATTGGTATTACTGTTGAAGGTAGTAATACACTTACAAAATATTTAATGATTTTTGGACAAGGATTAAATAAAAGTCATCCACATATATATCCTATTTTGGACAATATATTACAAAATAATGAAAAAGATTTTCATGAAAATTTCAAAAAAATTATGGAACATAGTGTTCGTTTGTATATGAAAAGTTTAACTAATTATGAATGTAAAACTATTTTAGAAAAACAAACGTTACAATTTGCTAATTTATCTAATTTTATTGCTCTTAAAGGTGGTGCTTTAAAAGCTGAACAAATGTTATCTGGTGACATGGCTGATATTTTATCAAATTTATACTTGGCACATTCTGTAAATTGGTATCATGAAAATTTTAAAGTTAGTTCATTATTAACTGATTATTGTATTAATAGACTTTGTCAAGAAAATCAAACAATATTTAATCGAATATTAGATAATAATATACATCTAAAATTTATACTTTTTAATGTAAAAAATTCCGTAAAAGAAGATATTTACGTTAATAGAAAAAAAATTATAGATGAACTTTTAACCAATAATACACTTATTGAACACGTAAAAAAAAATATTTATATTGAAAATAATATAATTGAAAAATTAATTCAATTAGATAATTTTGATGTTAATAGTAAAGAATATAATAAATTGTATAATGAAATAATACAAGTTGGTGAATTTAGTAATCATTTAAATGATTATACATATGAATATGTGAAAATAAGAAATGAAAGAAAAATGGTTGCTTAATTATTAACCATGAATAATATCATTTATGTTTGGTACCCAATTATAATTTATTAATATATATTCTTCTATATGTATTGTTAAATTTTTATAAAATATTTTTTTTGCGTTATTTACATAATAAATTTCTATATTCATTTCTTCATCAAGTAACCAGGTTGTATAATGTAAACTATTTACAAACAAAGGAGAATTTTCAAAGTTATTTATTTTAATAGGATAACAATTTTTAACATTTTTTTTCAACTCATTTTTTAATTCTTTCATTGTTTTATCAAAATTTTCTTTAATACTACCATCAAAACTATAAATATAATCTATTAATTCATATGGTAATTTAAACATATGTATTAATAATATTTGATACAAAATAATTTATTTATTAATTTATATAAATTTATAAAACAAACATCATCGCTGTTTTCATGCGTATTATTTTCACTATACAATTTTGGTTCAACATAATTTCCATCATTATTATACCAAATTTCAGCATTTATTAGTTTTACTATTTTTCCATTAAAATCATGTACTAATGTATCTTTTCCTCTATTTTTTAAATCTTTGAATCTATCAGCAAAATCAATATTACTATGATTATTTTGTTTCATCGTTCTAAACTATGGATAAATATTATTACTAATATGTATTTAAATTGTTATATAATTGTAATATAACATTACAAATTTTATAGGGTTAAAAAATACTGTACTTATTGCATGATGATCACCATATTTATAATTTTTAACGTCTTCCCATGATTGAATACCGCCACCAGTAATTATTGTAACATCATCATATTTTGTTTTCATATTTTTTGATAATTCTTGTGTATATGGTATTAACGATTTACCACTTAATCCACCATTTTTTACAGGTAATGTGTTACAAAAATGAAATTGTTTAAAACCCATATTATAATAATTATCTAATTGTTCTTGTTTTATATGTGGACTACATTTTATAATACACCACTCTCTTTTATCATTTAAAAATCCTTGTAAATTTGTATTTATTAATTGTTTATTTATGTTTGGACAACTTATATTAATTTCAATATTTGTATTTTCTGGTAATTTTTTTTTAAACTTCTCAATATCATCTTCTTTTAAAATAGCAATACTAATGATATCTGTTTTATGATTATAATTTTTTATACCATAATCAATACCTTTGTTACGCAATCCAATTTTATTTACCCAACCTTTTAAAGTAAAATCATAATACAAAGTATTAATTATTTGTTTTAATAATCCTGGTCTTTTTTCTAATGTATATGATCCTTTTACTGATTTACAACCAGGAAGAGATATATAATTTCCAAAAGGAGGTCCTATAAAAAGCATAGTAATTTATATGAAATTATATTTATATGTATTAAAAAATTATAAATATAATATTATAAAATATGTTTAATTTTTTGTATAGTTGTTTTCCATACTTTGATGCTTCAAATAATGTAACAAATAATACAATTTGTAATAATATAAAATCTGTTACCAATAAACATATTGAATATATTGTAAAGTTACAAGATGAATTAAAAAATTTTAAAGAATTTTATGAAGCAATAATAGAAAACGAAGCAATTTTAAAGCGTTTTCAAGAATATGAAGATAAAATTAAAGCGTTAGAAATTGAAAGAGATAATTTACTAAATTAGTAATAAAGTATTATATTATATTATATTATATATATATGCCTCCAACAATTGTAAATTATGAAAAATTTATTAAAAACCCGGATAATTGGAAATCGAAAGACGAAATATTTGAAATATTAGAGAATGAATATGAAATGAAAATGGAAGATATACTACAGCCAGATAAACAAGGAAAACACAATATAATAATGACTGGGAAAATATTTGGAGAAACAGACGTAATAATACGTATAGGAAAGGTAAAAACAAAAGATAAACAAGGTAACATCAAATTGGTAAAAAAATATGGATATTTCGAGAAAGGTGAACATAAAATTGATCCAGATGATAAAAAAGAATTAATAAGAAGTGAAATTAATTGGACGGAAGCTGATATAAAACACATATGTCCACATATATATTATTATGGATATTTTGTAGATTTTACTAAAGAAAATCCAGAAGAAAAATATATAGTTCCCATTATGATAATAGAAAAATATGATAGTGATTTATCTTCTTTTTTAGATACATATAAATCAACTGATCGTCTTGATAAGGATATTGCTATAAAAATAAAAACGTTATTTAATAATATGCTTGAATTGAATATTATTTGTTATGATATAAAACCTGATAATACTGTTATTCGTGAAAAAGATGGTGAATTCGATGTACGACTAATTGATCTAGATGGTGATTGGTGTAGATCTTATACAAAACACAGTCTTCCCGTTTTAAATCGTGCAAATAAAAAAGATATCTTATTATTAAATTTAATATTTTATGCAAATTATTTATTTTATTATAATGAAAATAATATTCTTCGCCGTATAATTGAAATAGATATAAAGCGGATTGGTAAATATGATCATTATTTGAAAAATGATCATTATTTGAAAAATTTATTTATTGGCGAACAAAAAAACAATAATAGTGATACACATACAAAATCTTTATTTATCTTTTTTACAAAACATTATTTTAAAAAAAAAATACCAGAATTACAAGTTGCTATAGAAACAATAGAAAAATTAGAAGAACAAATAATAGATGTACAAACAGAAATAAACAAGAAGAAAATTGAACATGTTCGTCTTACGAATGATGAGATGGATAAGAATAAAAAGTTACTTATCAATATGATAAAAAAACTATATGACAAAGAAGAAGAATTAGCAAAAAATTTATTTAAAATATTATATGATAACGCTACATATAAAAATGAAGATGAAAAACCAAAAAAAAAAAGAAGTAGAAAACGAGAAGTACGAACTAAAGAACCACCAACTCCAACTGTAAAAGGATTGGAAGAAAAGTTGGAAGAAATAAGATCGAGAGAAATAAACGGTGGAAAGGGTATTTCAAAATGTAAAAAAATAACAACAAAAAAGAAATATACTACACGTAAATCACCCCCATATTCTGCAAGTAAATGTGCGCGAGGAACAAGAAAAAAAGGGAATGACGGTAAAATGTATATTGTAAAAGCAACATCAAAAGGTGTAAATCGCTGGTTACCTGTAGTTTCAAAAAAAGTAAAACAAACAAAAAAATCTAAAAAATAATTATAATTAATTCTTATTTAAATGAAAATTAATTATATCGTAGGAATAAATTCCCATTCCAAATCATCACATATTTTTTTCCAAATAACATCTTGTTCCATTTTTTTTTCACGGTCTTTTAACATTGGAAAAAATGGCAAAAATTGTTTTTGATCCAATAATTCACATAATTTATATACTGTATAATAATAATTCAAAAAATTAACTCTATCATCTGGACAAAACTTAGCATATGGTGCTTGAATCTCCATAAATAAATTACACAACGTTTCTTCTAATTCTGGAGTCATAATTGGAGGTTTTATTCCAATCATATCTTTAATAAATGGTATATGTTCATAATACTTATTATAACCCAATTTCTTCAAAATTTCTTTTGCTTTTAAATTAGTTAATTGTTTTAATTCAATACGCTCCTTTTTAATTTGATTTTTTATTTCCTCAACAACATGATCAGGAATTTGCGTTGTTTCTTTGGCTTGAAATTGTGCCAATATTTCACGGAAATGATTAATACGTTTGTAAGCATAAAAACATACTTCTTTTGGCGGTTCTTTATATGAAGATTTTTCAGTTTCTATTATAAATTGTACACTTCTTGAACAATTATTACATACCATAATTCCTTCGTCTTCAACTGGAATTAATTCCCCATTATTACAATATTTACAATTTGTTTCTGTAAAAATATAATCATTAATATTCAAAAAATCATCACTAATATTTGTAAAAAATTTTTTTACATTATTTTGTTTTTCTATAACATTATTATTAACTTCTTCTTTCTTTTGAACTTTAAAAAATAAATCCAATGCATTATTAGATTTTACAGGTTCATTTATTTGAGATCCAATATTCTTTTTCTCTTCAAAATAATCAAATATTATCTTAGAATTATCCAAATAATATTGTTTTTTTTTATATTTTAAATCTTTAATTCTCTTTTGCATCTCTTTTATTTTATCAATATTATCTCTTTTAGTATCTCCTGTTTGTGTTTTTATCAATTCTTTCAATTCATTGATTTTCTCTGTAAGATTGGGAATAACTTCTTCCTCATCTTTTTGAAACGATTCTATTATTTCATTATGTTTAGTATCTAATGTTGCCGCTTTAATCTCATCAACAATTACTTTTTTATTTGTTTTTGGTTTAAAAGATGGCATATACTAATTATTTAAAGGTATTTTTTATATATTTTTAGTTTAATTTTAATATTAAATTTCATAATAAATGATAATGGCAACAAATATAAATGACTTTGAAATAGTAACACAAAAGAAAATTCTATTTATTTATAATGCTGTGGAAAATGGATGGAACATAACTAAAAATGATAACTATTACATATTTAGGAAAAAACATGAAAACAAAAAAGAAATATTTACTGATGATTATTTAAAACAATTTATATGTGAATGTAGTGATATAAATAACACAAATGTTCATGAACTTATTAGCAAAACAAGTGATAAATAACAATATATATTTTTTAAATAATATTTTTATTTTATTTTTAATTTTAGTATTTTTCTAAAATTTTTTTCTTTAGCTATATTATAAAAATGGGTGGTGGTCTTATGCAACTCGTAGCCTATGGCGCTCAAGATGTTTATCTCACAGGTAATCCTCAAATTACCTTCTGGAAAGTAACTTACCGTCGTTACACAAACTTTGCGATGGAATCTATTGAACAAACTTTCAATGGCCAAGCTGATTTTGGCCGTCGTGTAACATGTACTATCAGCCGTAATGGTGATCTTGCCTACCGTACATATCTTCAAGTAACAATGCCTGAAATTGGACAAGGATTAAAAGGATCATCTGGTGATGTATATGCCCGTTGGTTAGATTTCCCAGGTCATCAACTTATCTCCCAAGTTGAAGTAGAAATTGGTGGTCAACGCATTGACCGTCAATATGGTGACTGGATGCACATCTGGTGCCAACTTACTCTCCCAGCTGAACAACAACGTGGATACTTCAAGATGATTGGTAACACCACTCAACTTACTTATCTTGTTGACAAAGACTGGGCTGATGTTAACGGACCTTGCGGAGGAAATGCACCAGTAAATGTATGTGCTCCTCGCAAAGCCTTACCAGAAACAACCCTTTACATCCCTCTTCAATTCTGGTACTGCCGCAACCCTGGTCTTGCCCTTCCTTTAATCGCTCTTCAATACCACGAAGTCAAAATCAACCTTGATTTACGTCCAATTGATGAATGTTTATGGGCAATGTCCGCAATCGGTTCATCTGATAGTGCCAACAAACAAGTAACAGCCGCATACAACCAATCACTTGTTGCTGCATCACTTTACGTTGACTATATCTTCCTTGATACCGATGAACGTCGCAGAATGGCACAAAACCCTCACGAATACTTAATTGAACAACTTCAATTCACTGGTGATGAATCAGTTGGATCCTCTTCCAACAAAATCAAATTGAATTTCAATCACCCTTGTAAAGAACTTGTATGGGTTGTCCAACCTGATGCCAATGTTGATTACTGTGCTTCATACACAGCTGGTGAATTATTATACAAAGTATATGGTGCTCAACCATTCAATTACACTGATGCCGTTGATGCTCTTCCTAACTACTTACACGCATTCACTTCATCATCTGTTACAGGAACAACCATTTCCGGTGATGTATTCCAAGATAACGCTGTTGATGGACCATCCGCATCAGCAGGAACATCTGATGCCGCAACATTCGTATTAGGTGAAGCTGCTCTTGACATGCATTGTTGGGGTGAAAATCCAGTTGTTGTTGCCAAACTTCAACTTAATGGACAAGATCGTTTCTCAGAACGTGAAGGTTCATACTTCGGTGATGTTCAACCATTCCAACACCACACACGTGCCCCAGATGCCGGTATCAACGTATACTCATTCGCTCTTCGCCCTGAAGAACATCAACCATCTGGAAGCTGCAACTTCTCCCGTATTGATAACGCTACTCTTCAACTTGTTCTTTCCAATGCTACTGTATCTGGAACTAACACAGCCAAAGTACGTGTCTATGCTACCAACTACAATGTCCTTCGTGTCATGAGCGGTATGGGTGGTCTTGCATACTCAAATTAAGCACTAGGTGTTTTTAATCTTTAAAATAAATATTAATTAAATCATAAAATATGAAATTATGTTATGATTTACAAAAATATAAATTGATTATATGATTTAAATTATTTAAAAATACAATAATAATATTTATAATGTTTTTATTATTAAATAACAAAAATTATGCAACAAATACACATGATAATACAAATGAAGAATATTTGTTTGATACAAATTTTGAATCATATATTGATTATGAGTTACAATATAAAATAAAATATTTCTGTAGAATTATTTTTTTAACATATCTAATAAGTTTTATTATAAATTATTATATACAAATTAATAATATGGGATGTACAGCAAGTAACATATTAAAAAATGAAAATAATGAAGATGAAAAAACAATACGTGAAATATTTGAAAAAACATCATCAAAAATGAAATATTCAACGCATAAAATAAATCTTGAATCTTTATCATATTATCAATTTAATGAAATAAATGAAATAATTAGTGATAATGATTCATTAGAGAATGTATCATTAGATAATGATTCATTAGATAATGAATCAATTGACATAAATAGCAGTCATCAAGAATCTTTTGATTATGAAAAATTATTAAATAGAAATATTTATATTGATTGTAATAAATTTGAAAAATCTTTATTAGAAAAATTAATTACATCATACTTTAATAATGATAATAATATGAATATTGAAAATACACATATTAAATTATATGGAAAATGGGATAATGAAAATAATGAAGTATTTGATAATATATTTCAATGTAAATTTACTAATATATTAAATAAAATAAATAATACAGAAATGTTAATTGATATTATGGAAGATGTTTGTTTGGGTAATACATGTAAAGTATACATATTAAGCAATGACGGAAATTTAGCATTTGTTTTAGAAAAAATAAAAAAAAATTATCCACATATAGAATTAGTATTACCATGGATGCCTTATATTAGCAAAAAAATCAAAAAATTTGTAACAGACGAAAAATAATATGAATAATAATATGAATAGAAATATTAATAATATGAATAGAAATATTAATAATATGAATGATATGAATGATATTATTAACTTAAATCAAACCTTCAACATATTCTACATTATTTGAATAAATAATGTTTTTAACCCAAATACAATTCTTGTAAATTTTATTATTTAAATAATTTTTTAATTCATCTATAGAATTAAAATTAACAATATTATTATTGTTAATCAATTTATATAAATTTAATTTTTCAAAAATATCTATTTTTGATATAATCACATGTGTTGTACCTGAAATATTAATAGATTTTACTAATTTATTCATATTTAACCAATTTACTTTTCGTCTTCTTCCAGTTGTTGTGCCAATTTCATTACCTGCTTCTGCAATCATATTTAATTCTTCATCTTCAAATAAAGTTTCAGGAAATTCAGTATCTGTACCTGAACGTGTATCATATATTTTTGTAGCTCCATATATATTATTAATTAATTTAGGTGAAAAACCTAAACTACAAGCTCCATATGGTAATGTTGTACTAGATGTAACGTATGGATAATTACCTTGTGTTATATCCAACCAAAAACCTTGAGCACCTTCACATAAAATATTTCCATATAATTTTTCGTCCCATAAATATTTCTGGAATTTAACAACATTTTTAACTTGTAAACCTGTTCTAGCATATTTATCTCTGTAACAAGGCGCAATTCCTTTAGATGTTGTTCCTTGAGATTTATAGTTATTTTTATCATCTTCTATATGTTCTTTAGTAATTACATGTGTTTTTGGAGATATTTTAATTAAATCAGTATTAAATCCATTATCTTTTAAATATAAAATTTCCTTTTCAAATGATTCATAATTTATTACGCAATCCGGTCCAATTATACATGGTATATTAAAAAATATACCACATGGTATCAAATGTGTTTTATATTTTTTTCCGTTGATATATATTGTATGACCAGCATTATTACCACCACTCCATCTACATACAAAATCATATTTTCCATGTTTAGACAAATGTGCTATTATTTTTCCTTTTGCTTCATCACCCCAATTTAATCCACAGCATATATCAACCGATTTAATATTTTCTGTCATTTACAGTTATATATTATTTATATTTCTATATTTACTTTTATACATAAAATAATGTATTTAAATTAAAAAATAAAAAACGAATTAAAAGGGAAATAATATTAATAGTAATATGGACTGGGAAAATATTAATAACGCTCCTTCTTTTTCTAAGTGTTTAGTTGATAAAATTGTTGATGCTAAAATAGTTTCTGTTTATGACGGTGATACAGTTAAAGCTATTTTTCCTTTGAATGACGTATTATATAAATGGAATTGTCGTTTAATTCGAATTGATACACCTGAAATTAGAACCAAATGTCAAATTGAAAAAAAACATGGTTATTTAGTTAGAAATATACTACGCGACAAAATATTAAATAAAGTTGTAAAATTAAAATGTGGTGACTTAGATAAATATGGTAGACTATTAGTTGAAATTTTATGCGATAATGAAACATGTAATGTAAATGATTGGTTAATTGAAAATAATTATGCATTTGCTTATGATGGTGGTAAAAAACAATCATGGAGTGAATATTTACAAAATAATGATAACGTATAATTAATAATAATGTATAATTAATATTTATAAATTTCGATGTATCATTTGATGTATAATAATACCATAATTATTATTAATCCATCTTGACATTATTTTATATAAAGCTGTATTTGTATCCATTGATGCTATTTTAATATATAAAAAAATTAATTTATTTTTTGGTATTTTTTCTTTTGCAAAATCATACAATAATCTTTTTAATACTTTATTATTTGTTTCTATACAAACATGTATACAAGTTGCTAATAATGTTATTAATTTCATTAGTTAATATGATATTATGATATTATAATATATTTTATGAAAAATAATGTAATATATTTTATGAAAAATAATTTAATATTTTTCATAAAACTTTTTTATTTTTTTATTTTTTTATATCGAATTAAAAGTTACGATTTTCTAATTTAGTAGCTTCATTTTGCATATTCCAAAAATTATCACATCTTTCTTTTGAATTTTTATCTATTCCATCTACTGTTTCATACCAACATTTATGAGTATCAAACTTTGTTGAACTTGGATCATTCTTTTCCCAGCCACATTCAAGTTTTAACATTTCTGTATTATGATGATCTTTTCTATCATTATGATAATGAACCCTTCTTGTATGCATATCTGCTCTATTTTGCCATCCTCTTGTTGTTTTCCACCAATTATTTCTATTTGGCCAAGCACTTATTTCTCTTATTTTATTATTTATCCATCTACTAATATAAGTATGTCTGTTTCTTTTTCCATGTTCCATACGTGCTCGTATATGGTAAAATCTTCTTCGTCTATGATAATTTCTTTCAGCACGTGCTCGTCTCAAATAGTATGCACTTTTATTATGATACCAATAATAATGACCTCTATATTGAATAACCCAACTAGGTGTACCTGTAGGAAAACGCCATTGTTTTATGTTTTTAACATATTGCTCTAATAATCTTTTTCTATAATCACAATATCTTTTATGTCTATTATTCCAATAATGATGATGATTATTCCAATTCCAATGTTTTTTTTCACGACTCCATTTACTACACAAGTTACCTTCATCACCTATTGTACATGTTTGATTATATTTTTCATCCCTGGTGTTTCTTGCTCTTCTATGACATCCTTTTCCAAAACCTTCTAATTTAAATTGTATTCCTGTTAATATTACAATTCCTAAAATAGTTAATAAAAAACTTATAGATGAAATACCTTGTTTTGTAATGTTCATATTTGTATATATATAATTACTAATATATTTTTTAATAAAATATTATTTTAGCATGATAAAAATAATATTTTTCTGTATTCAATTATAAATTATAATATTATTTAATTTAATATTTGTCATTTGTTATTGTACCTCCTTCAAAATGTGTTTTCCAAAAATTATCACAACGTTTTTTATGTCTTCCTGGATTACGATGTATATCCTTCCAACATTTATAACTATTATAACCAATATTACTTGGATCATATTGTTCCCAATCACATTCTTGTTTTAACATTTCATGATTATATTTATTTTTTTCTCTTTGATGTTTATCCATAACACGTTGATGATGATTTGCTCTATGTTGCCAACCATATCTTGTCTTATACCAATTATGTTTCCATGGATGTTTCACATTTCCGTATATTTCGTTTATTTTTGGTCTAATATATTGTGAGTATATTCCCCATCGATATCTTCTGTATTGATGTTGATAGTGTCTCCAATATTTATAATAGTGTCTTCTTCTCCAACCACTTGATCTTCTCATACGATGATAATAAGTTGAGGCTTTTGAACTATACCAGTTCATTGTATTACGCCAACGAATATATTTAGATGGTGTTCCTCTTGGTAATATAAATTTTCTTAGTTTATTGGCATATTCTTCCAATAAACGTTTTCTATGTAAAGCATAATTTCTCCATCTTTCATTATCTTTATAATGACGTTGTTCTATATTCCATCTTTGTTTATTAATATCCCATTCATCACATAAATCTTTATTACCATGTCCTGATGTACATTTACTTTTCCAATGACGATGTCTTCTTGCATACCAATGACAACCTCTACTAAATCCTTCTTCTAATCTAAACCGTAATCCTGTTAATATTACTATTCCTAAAATTATAAATAAAAATAATATAGGTGATAAAATTTGATTAGATAATTTCATTATTGTATATTATTTAATTAGAAAAGAAATTAATATGTAATTATTTAAATAATGCTGTAAATATTTTACTATATGAAGAAACATCAGGTGATAAACCTCTACAACTTGGTTTTCCAAATATAAATGTAATATAATCGAATTTTTTTCCATATTCTATTTTTTTTAATCCTAAATATACAAAAAAACCAATAATAATAGATACTATTATTGACATCATTATTATTTTTTTTATAAATTCAGCATTTTCAATAAAAATATTGTATTTTTTTTCTTTATCGTTATGTTTAATATTTTCTGCATATATATCAATCAAATAAATTACCCCTAACATAAAAAAAGAATATAACCAATAAGTATGATATGTATTAGTTAATATTAAAAATGTACAATACAATAAAATTGAAGAACTTAATAATTTTGTTGATTTTTTTAATTCTGGTACAGTTAAAGTTACAAAAAATACCAATGTCACATAACCCAAAAAATGTTTTACATAAATATTATGTTGAAATAATTCTTGGACTTTACATGGAAATAACTCACCTAAATAATTACCTGATATAATCAAAATAAAAATAAAAATAGCTACAAATTTTGGCACTAATTCTTTATTATCAAATATTTCTTCTAACATTATTTATATATATCATTTATAAAAATATTATATATAATTATTAAACTAACAACCTCCTCTTAAACGCAATACCAAATGTAATGTACTTTCTTTTTGAATATTATAATCACTCAGTGTTCGTCCATCTTCAAGCTGTTTTCCAGCAAAAATTAATCTTTGTTGATCAGGTGGAATTCCCTCTTTATCTTGAATTTTACTTTTGATATTATCAATTGTGTCACTTGCTTCTACATCAAGTGTAATTGTTTTTCCAGTAAGAGTTTTAACGAAAATTTGCATCTTATATTATTAAACAACAATATATTTTTAAATCAATTAAAAAAATATATTTTATTAATACTTTAACATGATATAATTTCATAACTAATATCTATTTCTAAATTATCTATATCAAAATTTTTTTGTATATCATCAAGTGAATATTTGTTTTGAAGGTTCAAAGAAATATCTATTAAATGTTTATCTCCACAAAATTCTTGAAATGTTGGTATAGGATTATCTTTATTAATATCTATAGATTTTGTTCTTTTTTGCGGTTGTCGATGTTCGTATCCTTCTATTCTCTCTTTTTCAACAATATTCCATGTTTCATCAATATATTTAATAGCTTCTTTAAACCATATTTTATTTCTCAATATTAAAACACAACTATATTTTTCTAATTTCCAATATATTGTTCTTATGTAAATATTGTTTTCTGTTTCTTCTTTATTCATATAATCATTTTGTATTTTTTCAAACCAAATATTAAAATCTTCTTCGTTTATTAGTAATGGAGCATAAATGTATTTATTTTTATTATTTATACTAAAATGTAACATTACTCCTTTCAAATTATTAACATCAAATTCTTTATTTTTTAAATCAAAACCACCATCATTTTTAAATTCGTCTTCATTGTCGTATTCTACAAATTTAGTTTCTAAAAAATCACATTCATTCAAATCACAAACTTCCATTTGTAACTGTGTTTGTATCCAATATTCTTCTTTTGGTATTCCTGTTATTTCACGGCTTGTGGGATTTTTTATTTCTAACATTCTACCATACAATGATGATTTTGGTTCAATATTAATACCATCTGGTGATGCTCCTAAAAATTTATATTTGTCATGTTTTATACAACCAAAATCTTCTATTTTTGTATTGTACATTTTTTCATAAATTAATATAGATAAATCCTCGTATTTTTGTCCATGATGTAAACTACTATTAACATTTACATTATATTCATTGTGTATAGTAAGGGGTTTACATTTTTCATAAATTATTTGATTACGTATTCGATCATTACCAAAACATTTCCATGCATTACTTGCTGTTATTAAATTATATCTGTATTCATACCATTCATTTGTTCTTTGATCTGGTTGATATTTATTTCTCAAATAATTCAACTTATTTTTTATTTTTTCAATATTGGGTGTTATACGAATATAAGTATTCTTATAATATCTTCTAGGTATAATTGATTGATAAAATATCGATTTACAAAAACTATACCAATAATTAAAATTTTTTTGTATAATATGAAAGCTTGTTATTTTATTGAAATCCTCAACAATTATATGAAATAATTCATTTATATTGTTGTATAAATATTCTTCAAAATTTTCATTTGAAATTATTAACGGATCTATTTCAATATAATTATTCATTAAATACAATATATTTTCTATTAATATATCTTCGTCCTTTCCAATATTTTCCAAATTCATTATTATATATAATTAATAATTATTAAATGTTTTTGTTTATTATTTTTCAATTTTAATATTTATTAATATAAATTCATCATGAAAAAAATAGAAATCGTTGGAAAAAATAATAGATATCAAATTAAAAAATGCACTACTGATAAAGAAGAAAAAACAAGAGAAAAATACAAAAATAAAAAAGATATAATTGACAAATGTAATAATAATATACGCAATATTATTCCTTCTATCTATTTTAAAATTGATTCAAGTAATAATATTTTATATGATGATTATGAAAAAATAGTATTGCAAGAATTAATAACAAAAAGAAATAGTTACATTCAACAAGACAAAAAACATAAATCTGTAACTGATCTCTCAAGTATTATTTCTCTCGAAGAAATTATAGAAAAAATATTAACCTCAAAGTATTGTTGTTATTATTGTAAAAATGAATTCAAAGTTTTATATGATAAAGTCAGAGAGAGAAAACAGTGGACGTTGGAAAGAATAGATAATAACATAGGACATACAAATAATAATTGTGTTATTGCTTGTTTTGAATGTAACATGAAAAGACGTGATAGTAATATGAATAATTTTAAATTTACAAAGCAATTAAAAATAAATAAGACGTTCTAAAAGAACTTAAAAATAATTTTAAAACTAAAATTAAATGTCTAATAAATATGTTTCACAAAATGATTTATTATATAATAATTTAATTGAATTTTATACTACTAATCCTAATAATTTAAAAAAAATGCTTTCAATTATAAATGGTGAATCTAAAATATCATTACGTATTGTTGATTGGTTTGCAACAAATTACTCAAAAAAACATTATACATTATATAACATTGTAAATGAAAAAAATAACGAAACTAAAAGATTTAAAGTATACATTGATTATAAATTAAAATTAAAAGCTTATTCAAAAAAACGTTTCGATCCTTTTTGTAGATGGGAACGTATAAGTATTCCATACGAAGAGGGGAAATCAATTCAAACAACTTTAGGTCAATTAAATTTTTTTAAATGGGCTATAGAAAATCAAGTAATTGATTATATTGAAAAACACCACAAAGAAATTGAAGATGACATGAATTCAAGAAATAGTTCATCAAGAAAAAAAGAACTACAAAGTGATAATAAACAAACACGAAAAAAAAGAGAAGAACTATCTATATTAGCTTCAAAATCTATAAAAAAAGAAGATGTAGAAATTGTTGTAAAGTTTACGTAATTTAAGTTTTATTTTTAATCGTTCAAATATATAATGATTAAAAATAAAAAAGAAATTGAAGATATTCATAATGATTGTAAAAATAATTATTGCTTGAATAAAGAACAATGTAAATATATTTTTTATATTTCTTTTCTGTCTTTATTTAGTTGTATTTATGGATTATACAGAGGTTATATTGATATTGCAATATTGGTTCCAGGTGGTGTATTTTTAACATCTATATTAAATTGGTATGATCCATTATATGATTGGCGTAGATATTTAGATATATCTTATGTAGTATTTGCATATATTTATGCAACATTACGTATATTTGGTTCAACATATGAATTATATTTTCATATATTTATGGCAATTGCTATTATATCTTTTATATTAGGTTGTATTTTTGCAAAAATGGAATATTATTGGCATTCTACAATCTTTCATATGGGAATTCATATATTTGCAAATATATCAAATTTTATTGTTTTTTCAGGACATATTCATCCTGTAAATAAAACCCCAATATTTAATTATTTTTTAAAGTATAATAAAAATTTAAATAATACGGATATTGATTTAATCATAAATAAATGTATGAATAAATAAATATTGGTTTAATTAGTTATTTTTTATTATAACAAATTTTTATGGGTAATTCACCATCTATTATTCAAAAAGCAAATTACGAAGATATTCAAAGTTTACAAAAAAATAATAATGATATGTTACTAATAAATACTTTAAATAGTGATGAACAAATATGTTTAATTAATGGTACATTATCATATCATAAAGAGGAAAATTTAATAAATAATATGATTAATAATAGAAATTATAATACAAAAATCATTGTATATGGTAAAAATTACTCAGATTATTCCGCATACAAAAAATACGAACAACTTAAACAATTAGGTTTTTTAAATGTATATATTTATGTTGGTGGTTTATTTGAATGGTTATGTTTACAAGATATTTATGGAAATGATTTTTTTAAAACTACTTGTAAAGAATTAGATATTATTAAATATAAACCTGTTTCTAATATTAGTATGAAGGCTATTGAATAAATATAATTAATTTTATATATATATAAAATAATATGAAAGCTTTTTATTATATAATATTAATAACATTATTAATATGTATTATTATGCCATGAAGTACATAATATGTAATATATGTTTTGATGAATTTCCTGATACTTTCGAAGTAGAATGTAGTATTTGCAATAAATCTATTTGTATGGGTTGTTGTATTAATATTAAAAAAATAAAAAATGAAAAATTAATCAAAAATCCATTTTATTGTATTACATGTTGTGAAAGTGAAATTAATAATTAATATAAAGATATTATAAAACGTTTAATATAATATATTTATGAGCAAAATATACAGTGATAATATAATACAAATCGATAATATATTATATTCAACTGATAAATTAGCTGAAAATCATCCAGGTGGTAAATTATTTGTTGAAGTATTTGTAGGTAAAGATGCAACAAATGCTTTTATGACTTATCATAGACGTTTATATACACATAATAAATT
>Ga0163109_10000202_pt1 | contig 47451 bp, 32 predicted proteins | sample CRUFie1St13metaG_FD_108704 | JGI IMG/M metagenome (GOLD analysis project Ga0163109, IMG submission 108704) | Marine microbial communities from the Costa Rica Dome - CRUD Field 142mm St13 metaG | ecosystem: Environmental > Aquatic > Marine > Oceanic > Photic zone | place: Costa Rica: the Eastern...
ACGTTTGCTGTACCACCTTTTGGTAATCGTATTGTAGAAGGACAAGCAACTGAAGCAGTCAAGTTCTACGGTAGAGGATACAAATTCAAGAACAGTGGTCTAAACGACAGATACTTTAGAACAATCAAAGATATCTCCGATCAGTTTGACGGAGTTAAGTTTGTATTCGATCTGTATTGGGAAGATGACGGTAGTGCTGTAAGATCTGATCCTAACGAGAACTTTATCGTAACTCTAAACGGTGTTGTTCAGAAAGCTAGAACAAAACCAGGCGAACCATTCGGTAACTCGTATGATATCGATAGAAGTGGAGATACCGATAAGATTATCTTCTCCAAACCACCTATCGACAATGAAGATCTCTATGGTCCTGCTGAAGAACTACCAGAAGAACTAAAAGTATATGAAAAGTGCTTTATCTACTCTGTTGGTAGTTATGAGCGTCTAACAATCCAGTCTGAACTCATTGAGTACAGATTTGGTGGACCATACCTTATTATTGATGAGGTTACTAACGAGATCAGGAAGATTGATAACTCTTCTTATGCTCTCGTCTTCATTGATGGTGTACTACAGAGAGAAACTGACTCCTACAGAATCGTAGGTCCAAACATTACATTTACTGACGATCTCATTGCTTATGAGATTGATAGTGGTGACAGAATCACCCAAGACATCAATATTATCCTATTGTATGGTAGAGATGTTCCTAGATCTCTAACATTCTATGATTACGAACTCAATACCTTTAATAATACTCTAATTGTTACCCTAGAGGGAACAGGTGTTTCAGCAGCGTTCAATGACGTTTATGCTTTCAACAGTCTTAACAAGAACTTCTTCAAGCAAGGAGACAAAGTTGTTGGTAAGGTATTCAATGTAAACTACATCAATGCCGATAAGGTTGAGGTTACATTCCAGAACCCAATCAACATCACTCTTACTCAAGATCCACTTGTACTAGTAAACCTAGAAGACCTTAATACTACTACAGTCGAGATCCCTGGCACTCCTGATAACCAGTCATATGATTGGGATCAAGAAATCAATGGTGATGGCGATCTTGTCCTAGACAGTAATGATGGTGCCGTCTTTGTCAATGGTACTATTAATGATCTACAGGTCAACCTAGTTCCTATCAATGCTCATGCTGGTAATCAATGGAAAATTGATATTGCCACACTAGGTAATCGCTTTGTACTACTAGATTCCCTAGATTACGTTGACAGAAACACCCCAACATATGCTGTAACTAATAACGGTTCTACAGGATTCTACTTTGATGGTAATACTGTTAATAACCCAACCCTAGACGTAACTTATGGCGATGTTGTTACCTTCGTTCTTAACCTAGGTGGAGCACACCAGTGGTATCTAACATCATCACAACCTCAGGCTGATTACCAACCTGGAGACGATGATGTTCCTCTGGAACTTACCCCTGGAGCAACACGTCAATCAGGTCAGGTTGTTCTTGACACTGTTGCTGCTGGTGCTACACCAGCAACATACTGGTATGTTTGTCCTAATCACCCAGTAGCGATGCAGGGTGAGATCCAGATCTCGGACTATGTTGGTGAATACTATAATGTAACATCTGGTGCTGGTAATGAGTTGAATCTTGCCATCACTGATGGTTCTATTGTCGGTAATAACAATGACAACGGAACTCTCACATGGGATTTGGATGAAACACACGTTGGTGTTTACTTCTATACTATTACTGGACTACAGAAGTATGGTTTCTTCACCGTTCTAGAAGAACTACAGGGAACACAGTTTGTAGAGCAGACAGCACCTAAGGAATTCCCTGTTGGTGGCACTTATGACATTTCGTTTGAATATAAACTCGATGAAGATGGTGACAGAGTTCTAGAAAGAAATGTTCCTATCTGGTTGTACGGAACCAAGAAAGCAAACGACGCTTGGAACAACAAAAACTCCATGACAGGTAATCTCCTACCAGGAGACCTAATTCTAATCGATGGTGAGTCCGAGTATCGTGAAGTTCTCGCTACTGGTGACACTGCTAAGACAAAGACATACCGTCCAGGTGACTATGTACATAGTGGATACTTCGGATCTGCTACTGTTACTGACTACACTGGAGATACCGAGGGTGTAGGTCTTAGTGTTACTGCTAATGTAAACGAGTTTGGTAACGTTACTACACTGAACGTTTCTGATGTTGAGTGGAACCAGCGTGACTTCCAACTATGGTTGGAGACTGGAATCCTACTACAACCAACAGCATACGAATACTACACAACACCAGTTCTACACTTCATTCCTGTTGATGGCAATGGTGGTGGAGCAAAGGCAGAAGTAATTGCTTATGGTGGTCAGATTCTTGACGTTGTAGTTACTGATGGTGGTAGCGGATACACACAACCACCAAAAGTAGTTGTAGCAAGACGTTATAAGAGAATTAAAGAGAATGCTCGTAAGATCGACACTCTTACCAAACTGACTATTGGTACTAAGGTATCTCTATTCACTGAAGTTACGTTCTCTGCTCAAGTCACCCTATTCGGTGATGCTGCTAGTTCTGGTGTTTTCTCCATCGCTTCTTTGGGTGGATTTGTTGCTGGTATTAACTCCAAGCAACAAATCACGTCAATGGTTCAACCTGAAGAGAACATTGTACGTATGAACGAGGTGACCGTTCTTCAGGTCGCTGCCAAGTCCGACGTTGTTTCTCAAGTATCCTTCGAGGCACTGGAAACGAGACGTGTTATTACTGCTGTTATCGGCGGTATTGTTGATACTGTTGCTATCAACACGATCTCTTCTACATCTGTATCTATTGATCTCCTTCTTGAAGTCGAAGCAGCAAAGGCATACAGAAAGCAGGAAAGAACCGAGTCTATCAATGGCGTTGGTACATTCCTCGATGCTCCAATGGGTCTTGCCGACACTATTGCTTACGTACCAACTACAGAAAGATTCCCAGATACTCCTTCCAGACTACGTATTGGTAGAGAGGTTATCTACTACACTGGTAAGAAGACAGACAGATTCACTGGTCTCACCAGAGGATATCAGTTCAGTATTAATGAAACTCACCAGGCAGGTGACATTGTTCTACATTATCCAGAGACTGTTACCCTCGTATCTGGTGGTGTCAATGTCATCCACAGCATCGGTTCCGTCTCGATGGCAACCACTGCTGAAAGGAAGTCCTCGGTACAATTCCAGATTATCAGTGAAGTTCAGTCTATTACCGATGTTGACATCAATCTCGTTGCCCAAGCACAGGTTGAAGCTCCTAAGACCTTCCAACCAGAGATCATTGAGCAGATCACGATCATCCCACCAACATCTGTCAGCATTGTAACGACAGTACATAGCACTAAGTCTCTTGTACGTCCTATCAATGCTCCATCTTCTCAGGTTACTGGTTCTGTAACTTCTCAGGTTGTATCTCTAACACAGAGAGATATTCAACTGACAGCAGAGAAGCAGATCGAACTAGAGTCTCATTCTCTCATCGTTACTGAGAACATTGGTGCTATCGCTGCTACTTCTAGCGCTACATCTAAGGTTGTCACCTCAGCATATAATAAGACAGACGAAATTACAACTGTCCAGAAGGTTACTCAACCTGGAGTTGTTGCTTCGTCTATTGTCCACACCACTGAAGTGGCAAGTCTTGATGCTTCTATCCAATCTACATCGTCTTCTGTTGTAACTTCGTCGATTGCTGCCACACTAATCCAGGTACAGTCGGCATCGGTTTCTCTAGCAGAACCATTTACAATGTTTGTTAACAGAGAGGTCACCTCTTCTGTCCAAGATATAAATACAACCTCTACCAGATTCAGCATGATTCTGGGTGGAGGATTTGGTATTGATCGAGCATCTACCAGTGAAATCGACTACAGAAGTGCCGTTGTTGACTATATTATTGAAGACGTAGTTCTTGAAACATTCATTAAGAAGAGAGACACTAGTATCGTCACTCTTGCTGACCCATATAATGAGGTTATCTATCGTGATGGTTCTACAATTCAGGTTATCAACCGTAACCAGTTTGTACCACCTGGATTTGAGAGATACAGTCTCGGCAACGCTGGACACAATCTCAATACTTTTGAAAATACAGTCAACGTCGATCAAGGTATCAACGTTGCTATGACGATTGAGACTATGGATCAAATGTATCCTGACCTCACACTTCGTGACTTTGAACTAAGAAATCAATCCGCTCTCCTTGCTAATGGAGACAGATTTAACGTTGCTATGCCAACATATCAACAACCTGCCACAACATCCACAATGGCTGGCACCCTAAATAATGGAGTAACAATTACGGTAGGAAAGACTACCAGTTTTGCCGACGAAGGTTTCATCTTTACTGAGAGTGGAAACGTAGTCGAATACACAAGCAAAACTGAAACGTCATTCGTTGGATGTACCGTCATCCGCGGGGGAGTTACCATCTCGAATGGTGATCTGATTGTTCCCTTCCAACTTGTATAAATATAAATACATCAGACAAATTTCAATTACAGAGAGATCATTTCAATGGCTGCTATTATCTCAGACAAATTTAGGATTTTTAATGCTACCCAGTTCCTTGAGTCGCTGTCTGAAGGCAGCAGTGATACTGGCGAAGAACGTACTAGAATGTACTTCTTTGTTGGTAGACCTCAACGCTGGGACGCATACATTGAACTTTTCAACCAATCCAACACCGCTTTCGTAGCGGGACAGGAAGTTTTCGTTGGCGCTAACTACGCTAGCGCTACTTTCAAAGCGGAAATTAGAGAAGTATACGAAAATTCCTTACTTGTCCACAACATCGGACCTACAACCGCTTCCACCCCTGGCACTCCAGGAACCAATACCCTTAAGGCGTGGAACGGCACTGCCGAAACAGGTGCTACTGCCCTGACTGGCGTTTATCGTTACGCCACAGAGGACGTTCCCCCTGTACCCCTGGACAACCAGACTGAGAAGTATGGTATCTATGACGATATTATCGCTGCTAAGCGTATCACTACCGACTTTGCTCGTAGTGTGATCCGTCGTTTCAACTGGGATCAAGCAGCAAACCCAATCTTCGACATGTGGAAGCCTGACTATTCTACTACTCCTGGTAGTGGTGGTCAGATCGGTAAACCATCAGCAACTGGTGCTACCAGCATTGCCGATGCTAAGTATTACCTAATCAACTCACAGTATGAGGTATTTAAGTGCCTCTACAACGGTGAAGACTTCACCGCTGGTGGCGCTACTGCTACCAACGAACCAAAGACCACACCTTCTGCTGGTCAAGGTTCATTTGCTAACGGCATCTTCAAGGAAGATCCAGGTGCTGCTGGCAAATACATCTGGAAGTACATGTACACCATCCCAACCGATGACGTACTTCGCTTCCTCTCTACAGACTTCATGCCAATCGTCCTTCCTGGCGAAGCATCCCGTACTGCTACCGAAGCTCTTGCTACTGGTGCTCCTAATGCTATCGACGTTCTCTATGTTGAGAATGCTGGTGGTAACCTACCTAACGGTACATTCTATGCTCCTATCGTCGGTGATGGCACTGGCGGTGTTGCTAAGATCACCATCGGTTCTCAGGCAATCACTGAAGCAGTCGTCGAAGATGCTGGATCAGGTTACACCTACGCTACTGTTCCTCTAGCTAATGGCGCTACAGTTGCTGGTGCTCCTTATGGTCTTTACACCGATGCTGGTCTAACCTCCGCTGCTTCTGGCGTTGGCAGCACCTCAACTGGTGCTATCGAAGTAATCCTTCCTCCACAAGGCGGTCACGGTGCTGACTTCGAGCAAGAATTGAACGCTAAGCGTGTCATGACGAACATCCGTCTGACCTACGCTGAAGGTTCTGGCGACTTCCCTGTTGATAACGACTTCCGTCGTATCGGCATCATCAAGGACCCAAGAGTCCCTGGTGCTGGTGGCGCTGCTGGTGCTTATGCTACTGCTCCTACACTTAACGGTGTATATGCTGCTAAGATCACTGGTGCTACTGCCGACTTCAACGTTGACGAGCAAATCTCCCAGACTACCGCTAACGGTGGTACTGCTAAGGGCACCGTCGTTTCTTGGACACTAGACAGCGGCAACCCTGGTCCTGGTGGAAACGGCGTCCTCAAGTGGATCCAGTCTCCTGACCTTCACACCGACAACGGTGCTGTAAGAGAATTTGAAGCAAGTGGTTCTGAAAACATCACTGGTGCTTCCTCTCTTGCTGAAGGTGGCGTTACTCTTGGTAACACTGCTTCACTAGAAGGTGTCACTTTCGCCAACGGTTTGGCAATGCCAGAGATCTACAATAACTCTGGTGAGATCATCTACGTTGAGAACAGAAGACTAATCACCCGTGCTGCTGACCAGATTGAAGACATCAAACTAGTTATCGAGTTCTGATTTCTTTTTTACTCCGCTAAATACTTGAACGACATAGTAGTGTAATTGGCGGAGTACAATGCCACAAAAGACCAATCTTAATGTAGCACCTTATTTCGATGACTTCGATAAGGGAAAGAACTTCTATAAAGTTCTTTTCCGTCCAGGTTATTCTATACAAACAAGGGAACTTACCACGCTCCAATCGATTCTCCAGAATCAGGTTGAGAGTTATGGTAGGTTCCTTTTTAAGCAGGGACAGCAGGTAATTCCTGGAGAGGTTGGTTTGAATACCAACCTAGATTTCGTCAAGTTATCTTCTGTATCAGAAGTTGCTGTTAGCGAAGGTGGACAGGTTGTCTACAAGAAGTATGACATCAAAAACCTGATCAACACTCAACTTCAGGGACTGAACTCTGGCGTCATTGGTCGTGTCGTAGGTGCCGAGTATGGTTCTGATGTAGAAGCAGATACTGTTTTTGTAAAATACACTACAAGTGGCGATGCCAACAACGAGTCCACCTTCAGACAAGGTGAAACTCTAGAAGTTCTTGGTGGCGTCAACACACCTCTACTTGTCGTAGGTACAGATGGTAGCGTTCTACCAACTAGTATCAATGTCACCGATCCTGTTACAGATACAGTGACAACCCTACAAAGTCCAGCAATGGGATTCTCCACTGCTGTTGAAGTACAAGAAGGTGTTTATTTTGTTAACGGCTTCTTTGTCAGGAATGACAAACAGTTGCTCATCGTCAACAAATATTACAATCAAGCATCTGCTAAGGTTGGATTCTCGATCAAAGAAGAGATCGTAACCCCAGAGGAAGACGCTTCCTTGTATGACAATGCAAGAGGATATTCTAACTCCTCTGCTCCTGGAGCACATAGACTCAAACTAAATCTAAATCTGGTTCAGTTTGATTACAATGCTGCTACCGATAAGAATTTTATTCAACTCCTCCAGATCAATAGAGGTAAAGTAGAGAAGCAAGTTAAGAGTGCTGACTACACCCTCCTAGAAGAGACACTAGCTAGAAGAACATTTGACGAGTCTGGTGACTACGTTGTAGAAGACTTTAATTTTGATATTAGAGAGTTCTACCAGAGAAACAACAATGCTGGTGTATATCGCCTAAATCCAGAAACTAATCTAGTTAAGAATTACACAACAGTAGAAGCAGACGGTAAGATGCTCCTAAGTGTAAGTTCTGGTAAGGCATATGTCAAAGGATTTGAGATTGTCAACAAAGAAACCAAGGAGATCGAACTCAATAAGGGTAGAGATACACTGTCAAGAGACAATGTTACCCTCAAGACTAAAGGTCTGCCTGAGTTCAACATCACTAACCTCTTCGGTTCTGTCCCACTAAACACTGTTGGTGATACCCTAACTGGATATCCAACTATCGCTTTGAATGCTGTATTCAATGACGGTACAGTAGGATTCAATGGTCTACAGGGAGACGACTACTACAGAACTACTATCAATAGAAGGTCACAGCAATTTGATCTCAAGCAAGGTATCAAGACACTGTATATTGATGTAATTGGAACTCAACCTGTTACCCCAGATCAACTACCAGACAAAATCTGGTTTGTTACCCAAAGAGGAACTAACGTTACTGAAGGTAAGTATGCTGATGTTATCGGCAAGGGTATTGTTAACCGCCCTGAAGTAAACACAGCGACTAATGCTTTCTTTGCTGAACTAACTATCATCGGTGATAAGGGTGTATTTGATGAGTTCCTTAAGGAGTATGATGATGGTGAAGCAGACCTGAGAAGGTTTGTTTATGGAACACAGACTGATATGGAATCCTCCACGAATCCATACGGTTCGATTGTTGACTACAACAACACCATTACTCCAACCATCGGTCTTGCTAAACCCAAGAACCTGAGAATGCTTAGAGTTGGTAATGGATTCAACCCTGATAGTGACATCGTTATCTCTAAAGGTAGAGATGGATCTCTCCAACCATATAACAGCACATTCGGATTTACTTACTTCAACCCAACATTCTTTACTAGATTGCTTCTAGAAAGAAGAATGGAAGCTAACACATTCAAGAATGGTAAGTACATCTATGGTAAAGAGTCCAAAGCATATGGTGTCATCGAGAATGATGATGACGGACAGTTCTCTGGTATCTCTACTCTATTCGTAACCACATTGTCTGGTCAGTTTATTCCTGGCGAAACAATCATTGATGAAGAGAACAATGCCATCAAGATTGCTAAGAACGATACTATCTCTCATTTTATTGTAAACAAGAGAGGTTCTACATACCCATCTACAGTTCAAATTAAACTGAATGGTACTACTTTCGACCAATCCAAGATTGCTGTCGGCACATATGGTAGTGCTATCACCAAAGTTACAGTTGAGGATAGAGCAAAGGTACAGAATGTGTACTCTGCTCCACCTGTTGTTACTTTCGACACTGAAGATGAGAATCAGTCTGACAAGGCAGTAGTTACTCCTGTTCTATTCAAGGATACTGTTCTTACATACAACCCACAGAACGTCAAGTCTTTCCAAGCACTGTATAACGACTTTAAGTTTACTGCTGACGTTGACTTCAGTTCTACCTCCTTCTCTGTCTACACACAGATCAGTGACTTCACCTTCTTCGGTGGAAAAGGCAGAAAGTATATCGAGTGTAATGGTTTCGGAGCAGACATCTCTGGTCAACTGGTACAGGGTGACATCATCCAGTTCACTGACTCTGCTAACAACACTATTAAAGAAGTTGTACAGACAGTAACTTCACCAGATGGTATCCAGAAGTCTAGAATCTACTTTGATTATGCTCTACCTAATGATGTACAGAACGCTACCATCATTAAGATCCGTCCAAGGATCTCCAATGCTGCTGCTACCCTAGTATTCCCAACAGGTAGTAAGCAAGTTGCTTCGTTGATTAACGATAGCAGCAAGACCAACTTTAAGTATCATGTAAGAAAGGATTTCGTTACTGATCTATCTTCTAGTGGTGGTGTTATTACATTTACTGCTCAACTTCCAGTTGGTACACAGAAGTTTGTTGGATACAATCAAGAAAACTTCCTATTCACAGTTTTGAACAAGGGTTCTTCTACCGCTGTAGACAATGGCGACATCGTTTATATCGATTCTCGTTATATCGAAGTAGAAGAGTCTATTGTCACACCAAACGAAGTTTCTGCTGGTGCCTTTAGAGTTAAGGATCTCCCATCAAACTACTTCGGTCTAATTTCTGATAGCAACTACCCAACACTTAAGTTGACTGCTACTGTAGAAATTCAGGAAGCACGTCCTAGACTCAAGACTGCTATTAGAGACAGAAGAATCATTGTTGTATCTTCTGGTGACCGTGTTATCCCATTTAGAGGACAGGATTACGATTCTGATATCATCCAGACATTCTCTTATGCTGACGCTTTCAATCTGAAGTATGTCTATGAAGGAACTACATCTAATCCACCTAGCGTAGATAGTGCTGGTAATCTAGTCAGTGGTACTGACGTTACCTATAAGTACAACTTCGACAATGGTCAAAGAGACACATACTATGACGTTGCTAGAATTGTACTGAAGCCTGGTTTCGATGCTCCTACTGGTCAGTTGGTAATTGCTTTCGATTACTTCGAGCATTCTGCTGGTGATTTCTGTACTGTTGACTCTTATCTCCATGAAGCAGGTGTTCCTGCCGATGAGATTCCTCTATTCAACTCTGCTGTTAACGGCGTTGTACCTCTAAGAGATTGTCTTGACTTCAGACCTAAGGCTGATAGCAATACAACAATCACTGGTTTCCAGGATACATCTATTGTATCTCTGTTTGATACCACTGATTACATCACGTTTGTCGGTGAAGGTGGTGTTCCAACTCTAACTCCCGCTCCAGATCTAAATCTTCCCTTCACCGCTTCTTTCTCCGAGAAGCAATACCTAGATCGTATCGATGGTCTATTCCTCACTAAGAAAGGTGAGTTTATCGTCAAAGAAGGTAACTCTTCACTCAACCCATCCAAACCAGAACCTGTAGATGATGCTGTAGCACTCTGCTACCTACACATCCCTGCTTTCACTAAGAGCAGCAAAGATGTACGTCTAGTCCCTGTGGATAACAAGCGTTATACCATGAAGGACATCGGCAAACTGGAGAAGCGTGTTGAGCGTCTGGAGTATTACACCTCCCTCAGCATCCTTGAGCAGCAAGCACTGAACATGCAGATCAAGGACAGTGTTGGTATCGACAGATCTAAGTCTGGTTTCCTAGTTGATAACTTCGAGACCCATAGAGTTGGTAACCTCAAGTCTGTTGACTATAAGTGTGCTATTGACACACAACAGTCTGTTCTCAGACCACAAAGCAAGGAAGATAGTCTTGCCCTTAGAGAGATCAACACCAGAGATGACCAGAGAGTTGTCGATGGATACAGAATCAACGATAACGTTGTAACTCTACCATTTACTGAAGTTGAACTCCTTGGAAACAAGAACGCTACCAAGACAATCAACCCCAACCCATTTGTTGTCATTCAGTATGTTGGTGAGTCTGTAATTACACCACAGCAAGACTCCTGGTATGACCAGTCTATTGCTCCTCTAGTAACAGACTCCAATACGAAGATGAATAGCATCTTCCTGGCAAAAGACAATCTGTCTGATGCTTATTCTTCTATCTACAACTCGTTTATCATTAACTGGTGTGGATCTGATCAGGCATTCGGTAATATCGAATCGTTTGCTAATGTCAATTCTGAAGATGTAGAAGCAACTGTTGAATCTGCTGCTATCGCTAGTTCCTCTAACGTCAGTCCTCAGAACAATGAGATTGGTAAGGGTATCAATACTAAGAGCGTTGGTGGCAAGAAGATTGCTACATCTCTACAGTTCTTTGCTAGATCTATTCCTATCAAGTTCACTGTCAACAGACTGAAGCCTAATACTAGAGTCTATCTGTTCATGGAAGGGCGTGACATCAATGCCTGGGCGGCAGCTGATACTCGTTTCACTGGTGTTCCTACCAATTCCCTATCCACCTTCGGTTCTGCTCTCACAACCGATTCTAACGGCAACCTGAGTGGTCTCGTTTTGGTCCCAGCAGGTCTGGCACCACTACAAAACAGCAGATGGACAGGTAATGCTGACACTGTACAGTATGATCTCTCCAGTGAAGAAATTAGATTCACTGCTGGTCTTAAGACCCTGAGATTCACATCTAGTGCTACCAATGAAGAGAAGGCAGGTGTTGACACCTATGCCGAGGTTAAGTTCTATGCTACAGGAGCACTACCATCCAATCCTCCTAGCATCACATCTACTGCTGCCGCTTACTTCAAGGCAAATGAAGGTGTACAGTTGGTTGACAGCAACACTGACAACCCAATCAAACCAAATCCACTGGCACAAACATTCAAGATTGAGAACCAAGAGGGTGGCATCTTCACCACCAGTGTAGATCTCTACTTCCAGAAGAAGAGTGAGTCTATTCCTCTTAGAGCATATCTCACTGACATCACCTCTGGCAAACCTGGCAAGAACATCATTCCAGGTACACAAGTGTCACTCAACCCAGAGACATATCTGAAGATCTATGTTACAGGTGAGTCTGAAACTATTACCATCGCTAAGGATGAGATGGTAACAGGTAAGAACTCCAATGCTTCTGGTCCTGTCTACAAAGTATTTGATGGAAACAACGTAAGAGTCGGTGACGACACTAGCGATACCTTCCAACTCAACAAAGATCAGGTCTACACACTTGTTCTTAACAACCACAATGGCACATCGTTTAAAGCGAACGAACCACTAGAGTTGACATCTGTCACTCAGTACAACAATGCCAACAACACGACCATTGGTCTATTCATTGCTAAGGATTCTGGTAAGATTTCTGATCTAAGAATCAGCAACATGGGTGAGAACTACGAGTCAGCAACAATGACTATCGAAAGTCCTCAACTCCCTGGTGGATCTTCTGCTACTGGTTCTATCTTCATCTCTAACGGTAATGTCTACAATGTAGAGGTTGCTTTGAATGGACGTGGTTACACCGAGGCACCTTCTGTTGTTGTCAAGGGTGTTGGAACTGGTGCTGCTGGTGCTGTAATCGAATCTGTTCTAGAAATCGATACACCTGCTGTGAGAATGGGTATTGCCACTGACAAAGCAGGCGGTACACCTTCTATCACACCAACCAGATTCCCATTCAGACATCCTGTATATCTACAGAACAATACAGAGTATGCTCTGGTAGTTGAAACTGATTCTATTGAGTATGAACTGTGGGCATCACAACTTGGTGAGATCGAAATCTCCACAAGCAATATCGTTACCACACAACCTGCTCTAGGATCTGTCTATAAGTCTCAGAACACTGATGATTGGTCCGAAGATCTCTACGAAGATCTCAAGTTCGTACTACATCGTGCCGAGTTTGACATCAATTCTGACTGTGAGATCGAAGTTGCTCCTGAACCTCTTGGATACGAGAAACTTGCTATCTCCCCATTTGAGACTAGTGTTCGTTCTGCTACTAACGCTACATCTCCTCTGTTTAAGAATAACAATTCTATTGTTAAGGTTACACAAAGAGACCACGGATTTGAAGATAGCGGTAACTCCTATGTCTTCTTCAGAAATACAGAAGATGTCGGTGGTATCTCTGCTGTCACACTAAACAACGGTTTGTTTAGAGTCAGCAACAGTGGTATTGACTCATACAACATCACAAGTCCAAATGGTGCTGGTTCCAGCGTAATTGGTGGTGGTGGAGAAGTTCTTGCTACATACAACAGAAAGTACGAAAGACTCTTTGCTCAAGTTCCTTATCTACAACTAGATGGAACCAAGATTAAGTCTATGGTTTCCACAACCGATGTAGTTCCTGTTGATTCAAATACCAAGAACTACACCTCATACAGTGTTGTTGATTACGAGAAGACATTCCTGAATGAAGAGCACTTCTTCACCAACCAGAAACTCATTGCTTCTAGAGTCAACCAAGTTGTCAACGGTGTCAACCAGAGTCTCAAGTATAAGTTTAAGTTGTCCTCTACTAACAGTGCCCTCTCACCAGTCATCGACTTGAGAACCGCTACTGTTAAGACTGCTTCTAACAGAATCGAGAACGCCACTGGTTACGAGGATCGTTTCGGTAAGAGAGATCAAGTTGTTAGATTCCTACCATTGTTTACATTCAACCTTGCTATCACTGGTGCTAACGCTGGTGAAATTGGTGAGGGTAAGACACTAGTTGGTGCTACATCTAAAGCAGAAGCTCTAATTACAGAATATGCTGACGGTATTGCTAACGTAAAACTAAGAACAGCAACTGGATTCCAACTAGGTGAATCTGCTTCCTTGTTCGATGCTGGTGGTACTGAAGTACAAAGCGTTGGTATCACAGTTTCCCAGATCAGTTCTATTCCGTTCGGATTCTCTGTAGGATCTAACGTTGTTGCTGTCTATCCTCAAGATTCTGATGTCACTTATGCCAACAGAATTAACGGTAAGGTAATCCTCTGGGATGCTGAAGATTCAACTCTTGTTCTTGAGAACTCCTACACACCAATCAACAACAACTACACAGCTGCCGTCGCCAATGACGATGTGTATGCTAGAAAGGCAGTAGCTGCTGATCAACAACCCGATATCTTTAGAATCGGAGACGTTGTTGCTTCTACAGGTGACGACACCCCAGTGTTTGTCGAAGTTGCCGAACTGTCTTACTCACGTGGTGTAGATTACGTTGCTGAAACAGATGCTTCTAATAGTTCTTCTGTTGCCAAGTATGTCACCAAGGAAGTTGGTATCAACAACCCTGGTACTTCTATTGATGTCAGAACTACAGTCAATCTAACTGATGTAGAAAATATCAAGATCTTCTACAAACTTAGAGAATCTTCTAGTTCTGTAAACTTCACTGATGCTAACTGGATTCCATTCAATGTTGATGGTAACCCAGACTTTGATAATCTTGCTACCCCAACAAACTCGATCTCTGGTCAGTTTGAGAAGCAACAAGATTATCAAGAGTTACAATTCAGTGCTGCTGATCTTCCTGAGTTCACTTCATTTGCTATCAAGGTTATCTTGAAAACAGATAACCCAGCATATGTACCTAAGGTCCAAGACCTACGTGTTGTCGCTTCTTACTAATGAAATTTTTAAAAGTTGAAGGTCACGAAAATCTAATTCGTGACCTTGAAACTGGTGCCATAATCAACACCGAGAAAGCAGTTCGTCAGAACTTTTCTCAGACATTCAACGGAGCCCTTAAGGACATAAATACCTTGAAGGAAGAAATATCTGAAATCAAACAACTATTAAGAGAGATAGTCAACAATGTCGGTTCTTAGACAAGTAGCAAAAACAGATACCTTTGAGAAGCAAAGGCAGGTTATTAATGCTATTGCATCGGATTTGTTTAGCATTGGAGCTGGCGGTAGTGACCTTTCGACGGGTAATCTAAAACTAGGCGATGGTACTAAGGATGAACCATCACTATCTTTCCTAAGTCAAGGAACGTTGGGTCTGTTCAGACCTGAGCAGAACAACATGACTTTTGTGTCTGACACAAAAAGAATCTTTGCTTATGATGCGTCTTCTGCTTACTTCTACAGAAACTTCGTTCTACAGAAAAACGAACTGACCACAGATGGTCTAAGTATTCAAAACGCTGGTCAGGATTACGACCCTGGTGCCTACCAGAACATTACCGTCTTTGGTGGTACTGGTGCCTCTGGTGAAATTGCTATCACCATTGTTGCTTTTGGTGGTTCAGTAACCAACTCTGGTAGTGGTTATTCATTCACTGGTGCTGGCGGTCTAGGTGGTGGCGGCAGTGAGGAGTTTAACAATGTCGTGTTCACAACCAGTGGAAGTGGTACTGGCGCTAAAGGTAACGTAACTCACTCAAGCGGCAGTCTTACCGCTGTTCAGTTCACAGAATTTGGTAGTGGATATGCTATCGGTGACACTTTGGGTATGCCACCTGATGTTGTCAACGTAACTGCTACAACAACTACAGGCTCTGCTGACATTGTACTTTCCAGCACTGCTGGCATTTATGATGGTTGGGAGATTGTCGTAGTAAGCACCTCTGGTGGTGGTGATCTAGAAGTTCCTACAGATGCTCTGTCAGGAGCAGTTCTCCCAATCACAGTTCAGTCTGTATCAGGATTGAACACAACAGATATTACAACTAACACTGTTGGTACTGCCGATGGTACTATTACAGTATCATTTAGAGCGCCATGGGATAACGTAAATGGCGGCGGATTTGAATACACGATTAATAAAGTTGGTGTTGCTGATTCAGTAGCTGTAGATACTCCTGGTAATGGATATACAATCGGCGATGTACTGACTATCAATGCTTTAGATCTTACTCAACCTATTGATCTAACTGTATCTGCTATTCAAGTTCAGCAAGTAACATTTGCTTCTGCTGTTTCTGGTGTTGTTGTTGGTGCTTCTGTTGAGGCAACCGATCCTAATAGCGGTGGTATTGGTGGTGGCGGTGGTGGTATTGGTGGTGGCGGCGGTGCCAGCACTGATCCAAACGTCGGTACAATTATTGAAGTTAATAGTTCCACAGACTTTGTTATCAGGTGGACCACAGGTAATGCTTCTGCTGGTTATGAACTTGCTGTCAATGGATCTGGAAATGATGTCATTGATACCCTAGAAGATAAGAATAGATTTGGTATTGATCAGGATGATGGTAACGGAGAAGTTCTGTACCCTGATCTAACCTTCTTTAAGAATAACAGATATAGATTTGATATCTCTTCTGTCGGTGGTGCTCACCCACTAAGACTGAGTATTCACCCAGATGGTATCCACAATGTAGTCTCTAAGAACATCACTCTTAGTGATTCATCAAAGATTCTCAGTGTAAACAACACCACTGGTATTCTGGTTGGCATGGAAGTCCAATCAAATAACGACGACATTAGTCAGACTGGACAGATTACAAACGCCAAGGTTGTAAGTATAGACGCTGTTGGTAACACAGTAACTGTCGATACTTTCCCGACTGCTGCTGGTAATTCTATCGTAGAATTCAAAGGTGTTCAGTATGATGGTTCAGAATACGACGGCGCTGTAACTGATAGCGACTACGTTGTAATTTCCCCAACAGATGAAACTCCAGGAACTCTGTATTACTATTGTGAGACCCACCCAGATATGGCGGGTAATGATGGTAATGAAGCAGAGATTACTATCAACTATAACAACCCCAAGACATTTGGTACTGGACTAGAAGTTCTGGTTACTGACGTTGTTACAACTAACACAGTTAAGGGTGATGTTGCTACTGGTGACTTTGAAGTTCAGAAGATTTCAGGAACCACGGTTGAAGTAGAAGATATTACGACAACCAATATTACATCAACTCTTTCTACAACTGATAGGGTCAAGACACCTATCCTTTCGTTGGAACAGAATGCTGACGGTACTGATCTAACAACAATTACTGCTGTTGCTGGTGCTATCGATCTTGGTGGTACTTCCTTTAAGATTGGTGATAAGTTTACTGTCACTGGTGACACAGGAACTATTAATACTGATGGTATTATCAAGACTACCAATCAGTTGAACGTCAATGACTTCATCAAGATCACTGACAATAACATTGAGTCTACACTCAACAATAACATTAAACTGACACCAGCACCTAATAAGATTGTCAAGGTTGATGCTACAACTGCTCTCTGTGTACCATCTGGTGTAACCAGTCAAAGACCTACATCAGGTACTGTACAAAACGGTTCGATCAGATTTAACAGTGAGACCAATCAGTATGAAGGTTACAGTGATCTATCGGGAAGTGGAATTTGGTCTTCTCTAGGTGGTGTTCGTGACGTTGACGGTAACACCTATATTACCGCTGAAGAATTTGTTGGCGCTAACGACAACACTCTGTACTTCTATACTGACGATAACAACGCTGCTAGACTTAACAGTAATTATCTAGACTTCTGGAATACTAAGAAGATTAGATCTGCCAATACCACGGCACCCGATTACTTCAACTATGCTCCAAACATCCCAATGCCATTGGGAGCATATACGAAGTATAGAAACAACATTTATGAAATTACTAATGCTGGTACATCTGGTACGTCAGGTAACGAACCAACTCATACCACAGGAACACAACCTAATGGTAGTGCCGAACTGACATGGCATTGCTTGGCGGTAGGACCACTGACATTTGAAGAGATTGAAGAACTTAGAATCGCCCCTGTTGGTGGTACAGCACTGTCGATCAATGGTGATCTAAGACTTGAGAACGCTAGAATCTCTACAGATATTTCTGACCTGACTATCGATCCAAACTCTGGTAAGAGAGTTATCATCAATGCTGCCACTCACCTCCAGATCCCTGCTGGTACTGAAGGACAAAAGAGTACAGGTACAGCAGCTGCTGGTTCGATCAGATATAACACAACCATTCTTCAGTATGAAGGATACAACGGATCTTCTTGGTCTTCCTTGGGTGGTGTTCGTGACGTTGATGGCGACACCTTCATCAAACCAGAAGTAAGTCCTGGTAGTGATGAGGACACTCTGTATTTCTTTAATACAAACGTCCTATCGATGCAACTGACTCCTAACAAGTTGGAGTTGCTTGCTGTAGATACTTTCGAGTCTGTTGATGCTATCAACTTTAACTCACCTGCTATCACTACAAACAATCTTGCTACTACACTAGATACTACTAGTGCTACAAGAACTCGTTTCACAACTATCAGAAGTGAGTATGAGATTGGTTTCAATCCAACTGGTCTAGCAAACGAAACACTTCTAAGATTCAATGAGTCTGGCGAAGTCTGGATCAATAGAGGTCTGGGTAGTGGTGGAACCGAAAGTTATCTAAGAGTTCTAGATGGAGATCTAGAGACATTTGAACTAGAAAGAACCAGACAGAGCTCTGTCAAGGTTGCTATGGAACGTGGTGTTGTTAACTCTGGTACTGCCACAATCTATGATCCTACCACCGCCATGGGGGCAAAGGTTCATCTAATTGCTATGAACAAAACTACTGGCGACAAAGAAAGTATTGAATATAGTGTTATTGACAAGGGAACCGATATCGAATATGTAGAAATTGGCAACCTCAAGACAGGCGCTGACATCATTGATACCACTTTCAACTTCGCTGTCAGTGGTGAAGTGAGACTGAGTATGACACTGAATACTGCTCTGGCAACCAATAACTTAATCGATGTAATCGTAGTCACCAACGCTATCAAGAAATAACAATGGCAATTAACTTAAAAAACCTAGATTCATTTGGAGGGTTTTCTATCGGCGATTCTACGATTGTCGATTCAGACTCTAACATTAAGAATGTAAACACTCTGGAGGTTAGGAATACACACTATACCGATAGTCATTCTCAGCATTTTATTTTGAGAGGATTGAACACAGCAACTCTATCGCTGGACACCTCCTCAACGTCTATTTTTATTCCTTCCAACACAATTAGTTTCATTACAGCAAATGTAATTGCCGTAGCAGAAGCAGGCAACGGTGTACTAACAATGAAACTAGAATCCGCCGTGAGCACTAGTGCTGCTGGCGCATTAACAGAATTATCTACTATGGAAACCATCATTAGAGATGATGTTCCAGCAGCAGAATCATGGACTATTACTCCATTCACCACAGGTGCCCTAAACAGGTTCAGTTACAATACCGTTAAGTCTGGTTCTAACATTGCTGTTAAGTGGTTTGTATACGTCCAAGTTGCTACTATCGACTGGAGTTGATGCTAAATAGATAGAGAATAAAATCGATCAGCTGGGGCTGGATAAAAAATGAGTTTTCAGTTTAATTCTGATAAGGAACGTATCAGGGGTATAAACCCAACGATTTACGGTGAAAATTCCATCCTGTTCAGGGCAGGAACAGGGTCCAACGAGAAAGAAGTATTTCGTGCCCAGTTAGACGCCACTACTGGTGGTGGTCGTGTAGGTATTAATAGAACTGGTAGACGAGTCGAACGTATCGACGTGGACCTTGGTGGTACTGGATATGTCCAGGCACCATCCGTACTGGTTGCCGAACCCGATCTTCCAGGTGGTATCCGTGCTCTAGCATCTGCTGAACTCACAGCAGGTAGCGTTTCGAGAATTCTAGTTGAAGATCCTGGTGATGGGTATTCCCAGCCTCCCGTCATTACGATCTCTGGTGCAACTGGTGCTGGTGCTTCAGCAACTGCTGTTCTTGATACTGTTGATTACGAACTTGATATCAACGGTGCTATCAGAACTTCTACGTCTATCATTTCTGATACGGCGAGAATCCTTAACCTGGATATCGATAACTTCGTTACTTCTAATGCACAATTTAGAGCACCTAACCTAAAGAACTATCAGAATGGTGGTGGTACTCCTTGGCAGGCAGAAACCCTAGTTCCAAAGAACTCTTACAGATATTACAACATCTACGTTTATCAAGCGATGAACGTGGGTACAACAGGACTACAACCTCCTACCCATGCTGATGGTACAGAACTGAATGGAACTGTTCAGTTCAAGCACATTGGTATTAGAGAAAGTCTGCCCGATGCAGATTTCTTTAACCAGACTGGCGACTCTGGTATCTTCCCCCGTTCAGTCACACCTCTACTTGGTGATAGATCGGATGCTATTGCTACCACCGAGTATGTTCTAAACCTAGCAACCAACGACGTTGGTGGTAGAATCTACGTTTCGGAACAGATTGGTTCTGACTCTAACGACGGTCGTTCACCAGTTAACCCAGTTAGAACGATTAAGAAAGCATGTCAGTTAGCGTGGGAAACGCCTGGCGTCAAAGAGACGATCATCGTTGCTGGTGGTAACTACGAAGAAGATAACCCAATCTCCATTCCACCAGATGCTTCGGTTGTTGGTGACAACCTACGTCTGGTTATCATCCGTCCTAGAAACGAAAGAAAGCACATCTTTAAGTTCGGTGATAAGAACTACGTTATTGGTGTTACCTATCGTGACGCTATTGACTCCCTAGGTGACTCTCAGTTCACCTGGGATTACGCCATGGTGTTCGACGATAAGCAAAGAGTTATCGTCGATACTACAGCAGGTGGAGACTTTGATCTACCATTCCCAGTTGGTCATCAGGTATTTGGTGCTGATAGATTCCGTGCTAGATTCTCGGAAAACGGTGGTCTAACAAACCTACAGGTAGGTCAGAAGATCTTTGGTGTTAACTCCCTATCTGTTGGTACAGTATATGCTGTCACATTTGACATCACTGATCTCAGTAATGGATTCCACCACCTTGCTGGTGAATTTGACTTTACCGTTGACTTCGGTACATTCAACATTGGTGAGACATTTAGATATGGTGGTCCTGGAACAGAAGAATATAAAACTAATGTAGATCTAGATGTAGGCGATCTAATTTGGAACCTCGGTGAAGAAGTATATGAGGTAACAGTCGCTGGTACATCAGGTACATCTGCTCCTACACACGACACTGGAGCGGAAGATGCTACAGAGGGTACTGCTGAGTTCACGTATCTAAGAGATGCTTACTCACTGATTGCTCAAGACATTAGATCAATTAGATCTGAGGGTGAGGTTGTCTTCTCTAACGATGCTGATCTAGAAGGCGAACCAACCAACTCAATTACACGTATTGACTTCTCACTAGCAGGAAGCGGAACCCTTGGTGGATTCGGCGAACCTTCTGTTGGTGTCAACGGTCCTACAGAAGACAATGGCGGCATTGTTATCTACACCAACCCACTGACGGGTAGACAAGGTATTCACGACTTCAAAGATGGTGAAGAAATCTTCATCAGTGGTCTACTTGCTGACGGTGGTGCTGAAGACCTTTCCTGGTTGAATGGTTACCAGAGAATCTATAAGGTTCTAGACGATGCTGATGGTCGTGCCCGTCGCTTCATCATTCCTAAAAAGATTCCTGATGTCGGTGGTGTTCCCCAGTTCACCCAGTCCGATTATGATCCTGGAGCTAACGCTAGAGTAACTAGTGCTTCCAGAAATATCACGTTCACACTGCTAAACTCTCCACAGAAATTCTCTGTATCTCCTCCTGTAGCAAGAAGATTCCAGGATGCTTGCCTACAGATTAGAAACAATATTGACTACATTGCCGACGAAGTTGTAGGTAAGGTCAACGATCAATTTAAGAAAGATCATTACTCTGTATATGACATCGGTGGTACGCCATCTTCTCAGTTCACCCCTACAAACGTACAGTACAATCCATCTAACGGCGAAGCGATCTTCACTGTTGCTGGTCATGGTCTAAGCGTTGGTGATGGTGTTAAGATTGCCGACGAGTCCATCACACTTGTATGTGGTATGGACAACTATGCCACAGAGCACAAAGCTCCACTAGCACACCACTACTCCAAAGGCAAGTCTCTACCTATCATCCGTAAGACTCCTGATACATTCACACTGAATGTTGGTGCTTCTGGTCCTGACAAGTATTTCACCCCAACCAACGTAACATACAACCCAGCAACAGGTGATGTTGTTCTTACTGTTGGTGAGCACGGTCTATCAGCAGGCGAAGGTATTGTCATCGATGAGGAATCCCTAGGATTCACTTGTACGATGGATAACAATGATTCCGTCAAGTATTATCCACGTCTAGGTCACGACAAGTACGCTGCTAGATCTATCCCCATTAAGAGTGTAACTCAGACAGAGATTACCATTAATGCTGGTAAGTCTAAACTAGATCAATACTTCACACCATCTGCTGCTACTTACAATGGTGCTACAGGTGACCTAACCCTTACCGTTGGACAGCATGGTCTTGCTGTTGGTAAAGGAGTCGTTATCGAGAATGAGTCTCTAACCTTTACCTGTGATCAAAACGGTCACAATACCACCCACCAGTATCCACGTGCTGGTATCGATCCATTTGCTGGAAAGTCTATCTCGATCACTGCTGTTGGTAACACCCAGCATACAGTAGAAGATGCTACATACAACCCTGCTAATGGTGAGATTGTCCTTACAATCACCAACCACGGATTCACTCAAGGTGACTGGGTTCTCGTCGAAGATGGATCACTTGTCTTCACATGTGATCTCGACGGTAACGTTGCTCAGAAGGCATATCCAAAAGCAAACTACGACTGGGCAAGCAAGCGCTGGTTACAAATTTCTGAAGTTCTTCAGAACAGTTTCAAAATTATTATCGATGAAGATAGCTGGGGTGACTACACTGGCACCCACACCTTCGTCAGCGCCGCTAGCAATGGTCTACTACGCCAAGACGGAACCTTTACCGTCAACGTAGGTACTGCTGGTTCTGCTATCAGTGCTCAGCACCTATTCGTCTCGGCATCAACAAACGCTGTAAGACACACCCCACAAGTTGCTCATACATTTGTATCTGCTGCTTCTAACTGTGTCAAGCACCTACCACAGTCCCCACATCAGTTCGTAAGATCTACTTCTAACTCCCTGTCTATCGGTGGTGGAGAATTCAAGATCTATCTAGGACAGAGCAGTTTCGTTCACACATATGTGAGCGGTGGTACTGTTGAGTTCGGTGGTAACACATACAACATCACTAACTTCGTCTACGATAACGTAGTTACTGGCGAAGCAACAATCACTACTGCTACATCTATTGTTGGACTAGCAAACGATAGTGTCGTCAAACTAGATGGCATCCTAGTCGAGTGTAATATTAATGGTGTAATTACACAGAAGGAGTATCCAAGTTTCAGCATTCCTGTTAATGATAACAAGTGCCGTAGAGACATTGGTCACTTCATCAACGCCATCCTTAGAGACCTTGAGTTCGGTAGTAACTACAACGTCATCGATGCTGCTAAGAAGTACATCAGTGCTGGTCAAATTGACTTCGTAGATTACGAAATCATCCAGACTGTACGTGCCTTTGAGTACACCAGAGAACTGATGAACTACGCCATGTGTAAGTGGCGTATGGGAACTGGAGCACCAGGACAGACTACATATACTTCCCAGTACACAACTCTAGGCAGATATGTCGATCCATCAATTATTGATGACGATGAGACTCCAGCATGTGACAACGTAAGATCTGCTATCAACACTCTGTCATATCTGTTTGTTGATGTTATCACCAATGATGCTAGCGGTACTGTACTTGATGCTGCTTATCTGATCGCTAGAAACAAAGATTACATTGCTGATGAAGCATACGGAAAGACAAAGAGTGTCTACCCAACACTGAACCTCAATGATATTGACGAGCGTAAGTGCCGTAGAGATATCAATAAGATCACTGACGCTGTAATCCAAGATTTGGTTCTTGGTGGCAACACTGCTTCTGTCGAAGCAGGTGAAAGTTACTTCACTGGTACTACACTAACTGGTCTACCACCTAGCGAAGTTGGACCTACCCTCTACACGTTTGAAACTGTAAGAGATCTTGCTATCCTCGCTATGAGGAACTTCAAGACTGGTAATGGTAACGGCGCTCTATACACATCCAACTATTCACCAATCCCACAATTCACTGATAGCACCATCCTGGTTGATCCAGATGGCACTCCAACATCTCAGTGGACACCAACAGGAGCAACCTATGATCCTGCTACGGGTGAATTCATCATGGTCATCCCTAGTAACACCATTACAACAAATGATGTTATCAGACTAGACCTTGAGAGCTTTGTATTTACGTGTGCCATGGATGGCAACGCTACAGAGCACCATCTACCTGGAGCATATCAACTAGCAGCAACTTCAGCAAGACCTGTAACTAACGTCACTGGTTCTAACGTAACCATCAACGTTGGCGCTTCTGGTCCTGACCAGGAGTTCACACCAACCGATGTCACCTATAATCCCCAGACTGGTGACATGGTTCTTACCATTGCTACTGAGGCAAGTCCACATGATCTAAGCATCGGTGAAGGTATTGTACTGGCACCAAATGCTTTCAGTTTCACATGTGCCATGGACAACCATGACAGCACAAAGACTTATCCTCGCCCTGGTATTGATCCATTTGCTAGCAGATCGATCAAGATCAAGGATACAACTGATACCACAATTACCCTGAACGTAGGTAATGCTGGACAGAACAAGTATTTCACACCAACCAATGCTACCTATGATCCTGCTACAGGTGACATGGTTCTTACCGTTGGTCAGCATGGTATTGGCGTCGGTAGAAGCATTGTTCTAGATGACAACTCACTAAACTTCACCTGTGCTCAGGATGGTAACGTCAGTGTTGAGAGTTATCCACGTCCTGGCACCGACCCATTCGCTGGTAAGTCCATCACCGTCACTGGTGTTGGTGTTACCAATCACACACCATCTAACGCTACTTACAACGCTGAATCTGGTGTTATTCAGTTTACTGTTGGCAACCACGGATTCGCTGAAGGCGACTACATCAAGGTTGACGATGGTTCCCTTAAGTTTACCTGTGCCCTAGATGGCAACACAGTAGATAAGGATTATCCACGTGCTGGTTTTGACTACGTATCAGGTCGCTGGTTACAGATCAGCAACGTACAGCAGAACACCTTCGATATCAACGTAGGACCATCTAGCTATACTGGTGCTCACACCTTCGTCAGTGCCCTCAACAACGCTATCAAGCGTCAAGATGGTACGATGACTATCAACGTTGGTGCTTCGCCTGCTGGACAGCAATACGCCCACACATTTGTCAACGCTACTATCAACGCTGTCAAGTTCCTACCACAGTCTGCCCACACCTTCGTCAGTGCTGCTGCTAACTCTGTTAAGCACCTGCCTCAGTCTGGTCACACCTTCGTAAGAACAACTACAAATTCCGTCTCTGTCTATCCATCTACAGGTAACGCTGTATGTGCTGGTGTTGAACAGACACTTACAACTCAGTACGGAATCATCAATGACATCATTTCTGAAGTCACACCTCCTGGTACTGTAACCAAGACAACTGGAACTCTGTTTGAAACAGGTCCAATTACCACGGTTCCAGACAACGTAATCACTGCTCTCAACGGCGAGAGATTGACAATTCGTGGTGTAGCAGATGACTTCCCAATTATTGAAGCATCACCATATACACAGAACGCTTCTGTTATCTCGTTCCTCGGTGGTTCTGGTGCTCTGATTGACGGTTCTAAGGTCAAGCAACCTAACTGTCCTTTCCCTGGTCTACTAGCAGACGGAACTGCTAAGTTCCCCAACCAGGGTAAATCGATGGTTGCCTCGGCGTTCACGATTGTGTCCTTCGGTGGTGACGGTTATAAGATTACCAACGATGGTTACGTCCAGTTGGTTTCCGTCTTCTGTATCTTTGCTGCTAACGGTGTTCTTTGTGAGTCTGGTGGTTACGCTTCTATCACCAACTCTGCTACGAACTTCGGTCTTAACGCCCTGAAGGCATCTGGATTTAGAGCAGAACCATACTCGTTTGACTCTGGTTACGAACTGAATGCTCAGTTTAACGAGTCATACATTAGTTCTTCTTCTCAGACGCTTGGTGGTAGAACACAGTTTGTTATCTCCGACCTTGGTAGAGCACCACTGGAGCACTACATCATCAAGATCGAAGGTTACAGTCACCCAACAGAAGGTCTCTACTACTACGTAGATTCCGTTGAACTCCTGGGTGATGGTCCTCCATTCGCTGCTAGAGTTACCCTTGAGGATGGTACTGGTGGTGGTGTTGCTCTATTCAAAGAAGACGCCACAGGTCAAATCAGAAACGCCGAGTACATCGCTCAGCTCAACCCACAAGCAAAGGCTGCTCTACACAGACCTTCTATCGTTAACTCCTCCTCCCACACTTGGGAATTCGCTGGATCTGGTGTTAACTACTTGGCACTACCTGAGAACGGTGGTATCAAGACAGAGGCACTGGAACAGGTACAAGAGAACTACGGTCGTGTATATGTCTCTGGTACTGACGAACTGGGTGACTTTAAAGTTGGTACGTTCGCTAGGATTGAGAACAGAACTGGTAACATCACCTTCACGGGTACGGTTTCGATCTCGGAAGTTGAATTCCTGAAACTGAAAGGCGGCGACGTTGTTGTTACTGGATTCGACGCTAGCAACAACCTCGGTGGTGCTAACTCCTCTAACTCCAAACTACCTACCCAGAAGGCAGTTAGAGACTTCATCACTAACAACCTCGGTCCATACATCAACAAGCCATACTCAACGAACGCTGTTCCTAGAGCACTGGTCGAACTGACTGACTCTGGTAAGATTAACATTGACCAGATTCCACCACTACGTCCTTTCAACGTCTTTACTGTTACCACTGAGTCACAGAGACTTGCTATTGAAGGCGCTCTTGCTGGTGACATCGTTATTCAGGAAAACATTCCACCAGCAGCATCCGAGACATTCATTCTTAACAACGACAACTATTCGTTGTTCCTTGGATTCCCTGTTGATCCTACCCTACAGTTCACTATCGGTGATGTCTTCACTGGTAGCGTCACTGGTGGTAAGATCCAGTCTACAGAATATAGACAGGGTGTTCTCTTCCAGATCAACCTAACTGAAGGTGGTGCTGGATACTCTTCCCCACCAGTTGTTACTATCACTGGCGGTAACCTCCAAGCAGGTGGTATCCACGGTGCTGCTGAAGCAACTGTTGCTAACGGCGAAGTTGTTAAGGTAGACCTGATCCTATTCAACGGATACACTGGTGGTAAAGGATATACCTCTCAACCAGAAATTCAGATTGCTGCTCCTACTGGTGGTGGTGCTGGCGCTGTCACAGCAGAAGCAGAAGGTCTGATTGAATCTAGACTCTATGGTCAGATCGTCAACAACGTCAAGATCGAAGATAATGATTCCATCTTCTCTAGTGACGTTCCTGCTGAAACAGTCAACCTAACCAGAGTTATTAACACATCTGCTGAGAACATTTCTAACTGGGTATCCCTATCCACAACTAACATCTCTGCTGATAACATTACATCTGGTACGATCTCTACAGAACGTCTGGGTACTAACGCTACTGCTGCTAACTCCTTCACGTTCCTAAGAGGTGACCAATCTTATGCTCTTGCTGTTCAGTCCCTGAAGGAACCTGAACTCAGATACTTTGCTGTTGTCAAGACTGCTGTTGGTATTGACGCTAACGTCATTGCCTTTGAACTAGAACCTTCCCTGAAACCAGGACACGAAATTACATCCATCACAACTGGTATCCAGGGTGGATCTAAGATTAGTTCTGTTGAAACTGATGGTAACACAACTACAGTCGTTATCGACCAACTGACAACTGCCACAATCCCTGTTGGTACTGTTATTGAATTCTTCCGAGGAGATTCCCCAATCTTCTTCGACTCCACCTACACGTCTGGTAACTTCATCGAACAGATCATCATCGTAGATGGTGGTAGTGGTTTCGATAACGGATCTTACTTCAGTGTTCCTATCACTGGTGGTAACGGCAACAACCTAACAGTCAACATGGTTGTTTCTGATGTTGGTGTTGATCAAGGTGTTGTTACTAACGTCACTATCGTTAACGGTGGCGACGGATATGACACTGACTTCACCATCGTAGACTTCCCTGCTGATATTGGTAACGGTACTGGTCTGATCATGCTTGCTAAGAGAAGCACGATCAACAAACAGTATGCTAACGTCACCATCGACATCAACAGAGTTGAGGGTAACACACAGTTTGGTTCACAAGACTACTCCTCACTTGGTGTTGCTCGATTCAAGCAAGGTGATTTCACCTTCGGTCCTAACGGTGCTATCGGTATCTACCAGGGTTCTGACTCTGGTCTTGACGCTGACCTCCTTGATAACAAAGACAGCTCCTTCTTCAGAAATGCTAGCAACCTAGAATCTGGTACTGTACCTAGAGACAGACTTTCTGGTTCCTACAACATCTCCGTTGAACTATCTTCTGGATCTACGGGTCTACTTGATACCGACCTAGGTAACGTCAACGGCAACCCACCTGCTTATCTGTATAAGTCTGGTGTCACCGCCTTCACCAGATCAAATGGTTCTGACGGTCTAACAAATGCTCTAGCAGCAGGTAACTACCACGGTGTTCTAACCTACAGACAGGGTGGTAATGGTAACGACTCCACATATGGTGGTGTTAGACAGTTGGCATTCACGGACAACAATAAGATGTTCCTCCGTGGTTCTGGTTCTTCTGTTGATACAGAAACTACCGACTGGACTGAGTGGTATGAAGTTTGGACCTCTGGTAATGATGGTCCTGATACTGGCATGGATTCCGACAAGTTGGATTCTAAGCAAGGTCTCTTCTACCAGAATGCTTACAACCAGCAAGCAGGTAAATTCCATGATAGGCACATGCCTACCTTCCAGTTTGCTAAGGACTTCAGACAGAGACTAAGAGTTCTTGATACTGGTTCTGCTTCTACACCTAACATCCGTTGGGCAGTATATATCCAGAACAGTGTAACCACCAGTAACATCGGTGCCTTCTCTGTATCTCCATGGCAGATCGGTAACCAGATTAACATCTACCGTCCTAACGAAACTGAGACTGGTAAGATGACTATCGGTTTCATCGAAGTTAACAACGATAGTACCGAACCTTCTAACAACTACGTTATCGTTCACGGTACTCAGACAGTTGGTGCTGGTGAGCAAATGTTCACCGAAGGTATCAAGATCGGTTCTAACTTTGCTACCGCTGTAACATATCAGAACTGGACTCTATCTGATAGAGATCCTAACAACAACGGTAGACCTGATGGTACATACGAAGTTGCTTCTCTATATGGAGACAACGGTGTAGGTATCCTAAGTCTGGGTAGAGACGGAGTTGACACTGCTCCTTCCATCTACTTCAGAACTAGTGCTACTGGAGCACCTACTGCTAACGCTGCTATCGTTGCTACAGGTACACAATCTTCTAACTTCAGTGCTGCTCTTAACGTTAAGGTAGCAGACGCTAACTCCTTCAAGGTTAATAGTTCGGTTATCTGGAACGCCCAGAACGTTGACTTCCACTCCGATGGAACAACACCTACTCTAGATGCTCAAGGTAATATTACCAAGAGAGCAGCAGTCATGCTTGACAGCAGCGGTAACTTCACCGCTAACGCTATCACCGCTGACTTGACTGGTCAAGCATCCGAGAACGTTCTCAAGACTGGCGATACGATGGAGGGAACCCTCTTCATCAGTGGTATTGCTGCTGCCAACCAGGCACTGAGTGTATCTGGTAGAGCAGACTTCCTCGCTGCTGTTAACGTCGCTGCTGACCTGAAAGTTAACGAGGGTACTGGTACTGCTACATTCGTCGCTGATAGCGCCAACAACAATGTATTGATTGGTACTAACAACAGCGTCTCTGCTGCCAAACTACTGGTTGTAGAGCAAGCAGATAAGGACGCTATCTTCAGAATGTATTCTACCACTGGTAGCCGTGATGCTCGTATCCAACTTCTCGGTCAAGGTGGAGATCCTTCTGTCGAAGGTCTTGAGATTCAGTATGATAATGACACTGGCGAAGTCTTCTTCAAGCAACTCTTCAGTGGAATTACTACTACCAAGGCATTCGGATTCAACACTGCTAACTTCACTGATGCCCTGACGATTACTGGTAACGGTAACGTTGGTATTAACAAGGTTGCTAACGATGCTATCGAACTTGACATCGCTGGCGATGCTAGAGTCGAGACCAGTTTCCAAGTTGGTCTTGCCAACTCCAACGCTGGTGCTCCTATCATCTTCGCTGGTGCTACTGGTGCTGAGACATCTCCTGGATCTGGTGCTTACCTCTCTAACTTTAGAGTTGGTAACCAACTACTTGGTGGTGACATGTTTGAGATTACCGCTAACGACGGTACTCAAGGTTCACTAACCTGGAAGTCTACTCCTGGTCTTGCTATTCAAGGTACTACCAACAGAGTTGCTATTAACACCAGTAACTTCGGCGGAACAGATACTACAGTAACTCCAAACGTAGCACGTGCTTACCAACTAAATATCCAAGGCGATATCAACATCAATGGTTTCGTCTACCAGAACAACGCTGAGTTTGTTACCTCACGTTGGACTGAAGCAGATAACGAACTGGATATCTACAGAGCATCTAAGGTCTGGATCAATGCTGATCCTACTGTCAGTGCTTTCACTGGTAACCCATCATACGCTCTACAGGTATCTGGATCTGTAGGTATTGAAGGAACTACACTCAACGCTGATGGAACAAGCGATGATGTAATCTATGCCAACGGCGACAAGTTGTTCGTTGACAAGTTCGGTGTATTCAAGACCAACAGAAATGTCATTGATTATGATGTCACAATTCCTGCTAACACAAACGCTGTTAGTGCTGGTCCTTTGACTATAAATAGTTCCACGGTAGTTACTATCGCTAACGGAAGTTCCTGGTCGGTTGTATAAACAATGAGTACAATTTTTGTAAACAACATACAAGCATCGACTGGCAATCAAGTCGTCATTCCAGCGGGGCATTCTTTACTACTCGGGGGTACTGCACTAGATAGTTCCTCTTTGATGCCTAACCCCTCTGGACAAGGCGGACTTGGCGTTGCCAGTGACGGTTCTAATTATGTTTTTAACTCGTATGGTGCTAAAGGTATCATCACATTCACCTCAAACTCCACGTACTTTCCATCTTCAGGTACTAAACTAGTATATGTAAGATGTGTAGGTGCTGGTGGCGGTGGTAGCGGATACGCCGAAAGTGGCGCTGCTGGAGGATTCTCAGAAGGATTCTTTAATATGATTGGCGTCTCTTCAGTCTCGATTACAGTCGGTACTGGTGGTAACCCAACATATTATTCGGGTAATACCCCTAGTGGAACATCTTCGTCATTCGGAACTTTCTGTACTTGTACTGGCGGTAAAGGTGCTAACCAAAGTCACCAACACTGTGGTGGTCTACCAGGACTAGGTTCTGGCGGAGACGTTAATCTCTACGGTGGTGGTGGAACGGGTCACGGACACAATGGTCGTGGTGGAAACTCTCACTTCGGTGGAAGTAATGGAACTGGTCACCCACAAGCAGGAGCATATGCTCCCAACCATCAAACCCACGGATCATACGGTGGCGGTGGTGCTAACGGATGGGGTGGTTCATACACTGGTGCTAAAGGCATGAGTGGCGCGGTAGTAGTAATGGAGTACGGTTGATGTCTATTTTAAGAGTAAATGAAATTCGCCCACAAACGGGCTCGGCGGTTAACATCCCTTCTGGACATTCTCTTGTCCTAGGTTCGACGCCACTAACAACAGCAAACATCATGCCTGACCCAACTGGTCAAGCTGGAAAGATTCTGGTTAGTGATGGTGCTGATCTAAACTGGACATCTGTAGGTCCAACTGGTATCACTGTTATCAACAGTTCATCGACCTGGAACAAACCAGCTGGTGTAACTAAGATCTACGTAAGACTCGTAGGTGGTGGTGGCGCTGGATCTGGTGTTGGTGAGACTGGTGCTGCTGGTGGATACTCCGAGAGACTAATTGATGTCTCAGGTGTCTCTTCTGTGTCGGTTACGATTGGAACGGGATCTACAAACCCCACGTATTATTCTGGTTCTGCTGGTGGTGGAACATCTTCATCGTTTGGAAGTTACATGACTTGTACAGGCGGTGGCGGTGGAAACCAAAGTCATCAGCACTGTGGTGGTCTTCCTGGACTAGGATCTGGTGGAGACTTTAATCAGTATGGTGGCGGCGGTGGCGGTCACGAATACTATTCTGGTGTTACTGGTGGAAACTCCTATTGGGGAGGATCTGGTGCTAGTGGACACCCCAACGGAGGCACATATGCTTCCAACCACCAAACTCATGCTTCCCCTGGAAGCGGTGGTACAGCTGGATACCACACTTCATACGCTGGCAATCATGGTATGAATGGCATCTGTGTTATTTGGGAGTTTAAGTAAATGTCAACAGTTAGAGTAAATATTCTAGAATCATCCAGTGGTGGTGCTATTAACATCCCATCTGGAAATAGTATCGAACTGGGTGACAGTGGTCTTTCGCTCAGTGAAAATTCTTTGCCCCCTCAACCTAGTGGTGGCAATGGTCAGTATCTTTATAGTGACGGAAGTTCTTCCCCAACCTTCAACCTACCTGGACCTAAGAGTATTCAAACCTTTACCCAGTCTGGTACTTGGAACAGACCATCTGGTATTGGTAAGATCCTTGTTCGTCTAGTTGGTGGCGGTGGTGGAGGATCAGGTCATGGAGAATCAGCAGGTGCTGGTGGATACTCCGAAAAATTAATTGACGTTGGTAGTATTACTTCTGTAGCGGTAACCGTTGGAAACGGATCCCAGAGTGGAACATACTATTCTGGTAATGGCGGTAGTGGTTCAACCACATCATTTGGCAGTTATCTTTCTGCTAGTGGTGGCGGTGGTGCTAATCAAACTAACCAACATTGTGGTGGTCTTCCTGGAGTAGGTTCTGGTGGAGATCTAAACCTCTATGGTGGTGGCGGAACTGGACATTACGGTTATACTGGTGTTGGTGGTTCTTCCCATTTCGGTGGACAAGGTGCTACTGGTCACCCCCAAGGCGGCAACTATTCTCACAACCACCAAACTCATGCTGCTCCTGGAGCAGGTGGCGGTGCTGGATGGAGATCTAGTTATCAAGGAGCACATGGTTCCAATGGAATCGTCATTGTCTACGAATACGCCTAAATAAATAAGTTACACGTTTACGAGAAGAAAATGAAGCGAGTCCTCATGGATTACAGAGGCGTCATTACTGATGTCGCCGATGTTGGTAAAGAGTTTGAAATCTATGATGGTGACGATGCTCCCTTTCGCTGGGTTCTCTGTCGCCATGATGATGTAACCTCCGCTTGGCATTTCTGTCAAGGTCAATGGATCCGTCCTGATCAGCGTCTTGAGATTGACCAAGACATGAAGCGTAAAGTAGCATACGGTCTTATTGAAGATCAGCTAGACATGCTTTATAAGGACATCAAAGCAGGTCACCTCACCGATGGCGCTTGGGTTGCTCACGTAGATAACGTCAAGGCAAACATCCCTCCCCAAAGAGATGTTGAAAACGATGATACGTACAAAGAAGGTAAGTATCAGGTTATCCTCCATGGTAAGAATGATCCAGCATGGAACAACCTGCCTGATGATGACGGTAAACAACTGAAATTCAACAAAGAAAAAGACAATCGTCCAGAATAATTTTGTAATATGAAAGTGAATTCGATATGTATACTCGGCGGGGGCACCGCTGGGTGGATGACTGCTGCTTCTTTAGTAAAAAACTTTCCCGACAAAGTTATCACTCTAGTAGAATCCGAAGAGGTTCCTAGGATAGGTGTCGGAGAATCTACGCTACAAAAAATTAGATATTGGTTAGATGATTTGGGAATCAAGGATTCCGATTTCATGAAACATTGTGATGCCACATATAAACAGAGCATTAAATTCGTAAACTTTAATGATGGTCTGGGTGCATGGCATTATCCATTCACTGCCAATGAACTACCTCCAGGTACTAAGTATGATATCGCTGATTGGTTTATCCATGCTGGTCTACATCCCGAAACTCCAGCTGGAGATTTTGCTAGGTGGATTACACCTAACTACAAGTGTCTAGAAGAGAATAGAATCCCGACACATGATATGCCAGGGTTCAATTTTCATTATCAGACAGCATTCCATTTTGATGCTTTGAAGTTCTCTCACTGGTTGAGAGATGAATACTGTGCTCCTAGAGGACTACAGCACAAACATGCTACTGTAGTTGATGTAGAGTACAATGACGATGGTGGAATCAAATGTCTTGTAGATGACGAAGGTAAGACATATGAAGCAGATCTATTTGTAGACTGTACAGGTTTCAAATCATTCTTGCTACAAGATAAGTTAGGAACACCTTTCGATTCTATGGAAGATGTCTTGATTAATAACAGGGCATGGCATACTACAGTTCCATATAAAGATAAGAAGAAAGAACTAAACGTATATACCACATGTACTGCTATGTCTGCTGGGTGGATATGGAATATCCCACTGACACATAGAGCAGGAACTGGTTATGTATTCTGTGATAAGTTTATTAGTGATGAGCAGGCGCTAGAAGAGTTCAAAGAACATCTAGGACACCCAGAAGATGCTGAGTATCGTCTGATCAAATTCAAGACAGGTATCACAAAAAAAGTATGGAACAAGAACGTAGTGGGTATAGGACTGTCGTCTGGATTCATTGAACCCCTGGAATCTAATGGCGTTGCTTTCTCACATGACTTTGCTATGTACCTGTGTGATGTTCTGTCTAGGAGAGAGAAGGTAAATGCTATTGACAAGAACACATTCAACATCAGATGTAGGAATGCCTGGTTTGATTTTGCTTGGTTCGTAGCATTCCACTTTGGACTACAGACTAGAGATGACACTCCATACTGGAAGTATGTCACAGATAACATTGATTGGTGTGGTGGGTTTGCTTCCCATATGCCTGGCGTTACAGAGAAGTTCTCTGTTGTTCAAAAAATGTTGACGACATATGATCTAGGAAAGTGGACTCATGATACTATGACAGGACTCTCTTATATCGCTGCTGCTAATAAATTCAACCCATTCTCGGGGTGGACTATCCGAGAAAAGATACGGCAAGGCGAACTAAATCCGAACCTATTCCACGAACTTGCTGAGTGGGACAACGATAAATATCAAGAGAGCTTCCCGTTTGCTCACGAATATTATGAAAGTTAAGTCTATATGTATTGTAGGTGGTGGGTCTTCGGGTTGGATGACCGCCGCTCTATTGGCAACAAATCTGAAAGGCGTAGAAATTACAGTCATAGAACCAAGAGATGTTCCCACGATTGGGGTAGGAGAATCTACCATGGGACATATTAATAGGTTCCTAAACTTTATCGGACTATCTGGTAGGGACAAAGACTTCATGTCTTCATGTTCTGCTACCTATAAAGTCTCTGTTAGATTCAATAACTTCAAGGAATTGGGACACACATTCCAGTATCCTTTTGGCAAGTCTCTGTATCAAAGTAGCAGACCTGATGATTGGTTTGCTATCAAGCAAGTACATCCAGATTTTGATGTAACGTATTCTGAGTTTTACAACTCGATTACACATCTTGCTAATACAAATAAGATGTGCCATCAAAGCATGTATCTACCCAACTATGCTTTCGATAAAGATACTGCCTATCACTTTGATGCTACTGCTTTTGGACAGTATCTAAAAGAGAAGATCTGTATTCCTAATGGTGTCAAAGTAATTAGAGATACTATCGAAGAATTCTTCTTTGATAATGAAGGCAACCTAGACTTCATGCTTCCTAAGAGTTCAAAGACTTGGAGGATCAAAGCAGACCTATACATTGACTGTACTGGTTTCAAGTCTCTGCTTCTAGAGCAACAGATGGGTTCTGAGTTTGTATCGTTCAAAGATGTTCTGTTGAATGATACTGCTCTGGCAGGACGTGTGCCATATGAAGACAAAGAGAATGAGATTCTAAACACCACTGATTGTACTGCCCTGAGAAATGGGTGGGTGTGGAAAACCCCCACATGGGATAGAATCGGAACAGGTTATGTTTATTCTAGTGACTTCGCTAGTGATGAAGATGCCGAGAGAGAATTTAGAGCACACCTCACTGAACAATACGGTAAGGAAAGAGCTGAAGCAGTAGACCTGAGACGGATTCCTATCCGTCACGGTAAGCACAAACAGGCATGGGTAAAGAACGTGGTTGGCATAGGTCTCTCCTACGGGTTCCTAGAACCCCTAGAAGCGACGGGACTGTTTACCACACATGAGAATGCTATTAGATTGATGGACGCCTTACAGAGGCGAGACGGGTACGTTAATGAGATGGACCGTTCTGCTTTCAATATTGCTGCTGATTATGACATTGAATCTATGAAAGATTTCATCGTCATGCACTACACGATGTCTAAGCGAGAAGATAGTCCTTACTGGAAGTACATCACAAACAATCTCAAACCAATCTCACAAGAAGAATTAACTGACAGAATCGTTAAGAGTCCTAGACTTTATAAAGAAGTATGCTACAATGTAGGGCACAGTAACAACTACCCAGATCTACAAGGAACATTGTATATCGCTGGTGGTATGGACTTTACACCGATCTCTAGATCACAAGCACTCTATGCTTACAAAGAAGAGTTCGAGCGATGGGAAGAAGAAACAATGCCCATCGCTAAAAAAGAGAAGCGGAAAGCTTTAAAGTTTCTAGAGACTCAACCAACTGCTTACCAATTTTTGAAGAACAATATCTATGTGGAACCCATTCAAGAAGAAAGAGAAGAAGATTAAATTCTACTCTCTGCTGCCAGCAGTTAACACACTACACCCCATTACTCCTGCTAGGAAGTTTAGGCGTAAGTGGGTTCAAGAAGAAAAAGAATTCTTCGTAGAGCATGAAAAGAAATGCCCTCTCCATCTTAAGACAGGTCTAACTTCTGTCGGTAGATGTCCTGCTATTAAAACTACGATGCACACTGGGTACATCGTATATGCCCCAGCAGACTTTACCATCAATACTATTGGTGATGGACAGGAGTTGAATGTTACCCACAGACATGTTCTAGAACATGCTCCATATGTTGATACACATGCTGACTGGCAATCTGAATGGGTTCTGCCAACTAATGCTCCCTGTGTCAACAAAGTAGTTAAGTTGAATCTTCCCTGGAGACTTCTTACTAATGATCATGATATTATTTTCTTGATCACAGCAGTTCAGTATCATCCAGAAGAAAGGTTTACTCAACTGACAGGTCTTATGGATCCACTGATCACCAGTGAAATTAATTGTCAACTAGCATGGCATGTTATGGATGACACTGTAACTGTACTTGCTGGTACACCATTGGCACAGATCATTCCTATGTCCAGAGAGGCATTGTCGTGGGATGTAGATATCTGTGATGCCACACCAAGGTTGATTGACCTAGAGCGAGAGATGATCTACGCTGGTCAACATCAATTTGGTTCTGATTACAAAGAGAAAGTCAATAACATGGCAAAAATTCTGAAGAAATATGGATTCGACGATTGACCTATTTCCGATAACCCTAAAGAAGGGAACAATCAAACCATCAGAAGAGGATGATAGGATTTCGTATGATCTCCTGTCATGCCTCTTTTCTGATTGTGATAACAACAGTTGGACAGGGGAGTCAGGTTTATCCACAGGACAGCACAGTCTGGCACTGTATGAACATAAAGAACTACAGTGGTTCTATAGTCAACTCCACGAACATGTACAACAGTATTGGAACAGTCTAGGTTACAGACAATCTTGTAAAATATTTCTAGTCAACTCTTGGGCAAACCATCACCAACAGGATGATACTACTGCCGAGCATAGTCATTCTGATGGATCCCATGGTGGCAATCACATCTCTGGTGTATATTACTTTCGTAAACCAGAGAATGATGGGCACATAACATTCTGTGATCCCATAGATTATATAAGAAGACTTTGCCCATACGAAAGAATGTTTGGTATCGATACCATAGGTCAACAGGTTCAGGCAGAACAATATGAATTCATTTTGTTCCCGTCATGGATGAGACATAGGGTCGAACGTTATAATACACAGAAGGAGCGTATTGCTATTTCATTTAACTACAGAGGTTTTTGGTAATGTTTGGTGTTGAATATATCTTCCCAACTCCTATATGGCATATGGAATATGATGCCTCTCATATGATTCCACATGTCTTTGATCTAAGAGAACAAGATCAAGGTAGAAAGGTATCTAACGTTGGTGGGTGGCAGTCAAATGATATCTCACCCGATACAGAATGGACACAAGAGTTCATCAAAGCAGTGGTTAAAAAGATTCCATACTTCATGGATGAGTTTGGAGACTCTACTAAAAAACTAGAGTTCGATAACATGTGGTTTAACATCAATCCATCTGGAGCGGTCAATCTCGATCATATCCATGGTGGTAGTTTCTTGTCTGGAGTTCTTTGGTTAGTTGCTCCAGAAGGTTCTGGTAATATAGTATTCTCCAGACCTACACATGAGTCATATATCCTCTACAGTAATGTACAGAATCCAAATAGGAGATGTGGATTTACTGATTGGCAATATGAACCAAAAGAAAACCTGGCAGTGATCTTTCCATCATGGCTGTCTCACCGTGTGGAAATAAATAATACTGACAGTGACAGAGTATCCTTGGCATTTAATTTATCATGGAAGTAGTAGAACTCAATGACTTTTTACCAGTCAGTCTACAGGAACATATCAAACATATTCTTCTTGATAAAGACTTCGACTGGCATTACATAGCAGACGTTACCTTTGATGAGAATCACGAACAGGGTGATGTACAGCAACCTGGATTTTATAATACTCCAGTGTTAGATGGCAGACCACAGAATAAATTCTTTGACTGCTTTTCTTTCTTTGTACCACTCCTGATGGATGCTTACTCAAAGTTCTATCCACCAGCACACATCCATTTGTCTAGGATGAGGATTGGACTTAATATCCCTGGCAGCGATGATGGATATAACAATCCCCACATTGACCACGAAGGATGTGATGTCTCTGCTATCAAAAATAACGTAGTCGCTTTGTACTATGTTAATAGCACTCCTGGTGATACCTATATCTTTAACGAGACTGTAAAGTCTGAGAACTATACAACTCTCGCTAAAATCAAACCCCAGCAGGGTAAGTTAGTTTTCTTTGATGGTAATCATTACCACGCTAGTTCATCTTCTAAGTCGAAAGATGTCCGCTTAGTTATCTCCTTTAACCTATATGAATTCCATTGATTACGTTGATAAGTTTCAAAGAAATCTTATTCCAGAAATCTATCAGCATGACAGACCATTAGTTCTAAAAGGGTTTGTAGAAGAAGTAGAAAAGTTTGCTACATGGAAAGATGTAGAAGACATCTTTAATGCAGGTCTCTACAACGTGGAGATTGTTTCCAACAGACAGAAGATGGATGTTCCACATTACCCATACTTCTGGAATCCATGGAGAGTACAAGACAAGGCGTTTATCTTTGATAAAGTTAATCAAGGAGATACGTTTGTAATCCATCAGTATTCACAACACAATCCATACATCGCTAATTTCTGTGAGGCTATCGAAAGAACATTTGATGTTATATGTGACACCCACATCTATGGGAACATAGGAACAACAGCAGAGTCTTTCTGTCCCCACATTGATATTCCTGTTAACTTGATTTTTCAAGTAGAAGGAAAGACTACATGGAGAATGTATAAGAACATGTGTTCAGATCTGTTGACACAGAATGAAGTTAATGTGAATGTAAGAGAGGATGATCTAGAAGTTCTAGTTGAATATGAATTAGAACCTTGCGACATGCTCTACGTTCCTGCTAGAAACTTCCACGGTGCTTTCCCTGATAGTCAACGGTTGTCTATTAGTATTCCTTGTAGATCTAAAAAATATAATACTGTCAGTCGAGATAACAACCTAGACAGACGGAGGTTGAAAATTGATTACTGTCGTTAGAGGAGCGATCTCGAAAGAACTATGTGACTTTGCTTGTAAAGAATTTCTCCTACTACAGAATGTAGTGAGAACTTTAGAACCAACGAACAATGCTTTCGATCATCCATCAATAGGAAGCGGTACGTTTTCGTGGTATGCTCCACTACCATTTGAAAACTTGATGGAGTATATCAAACCCACTATAGAAGAAGTGGTCGATGGATATTTGTATTCTACCTATTCTTATGGTAGAGTGTATTACCATGGCAGTGAGTTGAAAGAACACACTGATCGTCCTGCTTCAGAAATTAGTGTCTCTTGCTGTTTAAGTAAAGATACTGACTGGGCATTACAATTCCATGGTTCATCAGTAGAACTAGACGTGGGAGATATTTGTATCTTTCCTGGTTCTGATATTCCTCACTGGAGGGATTGTTATACTGGAGAACGTTACGTAGGAGCATTCCTACAATACGTAAGAGCGTATGGAGATAGAGCAAATTTAAGGTGGGATAACCGTCCGATATTGGCATCTCCGTGTGTGAATAAATAGTCGTGTACTGGTTTTTAGATTATGTCTGAAGAACAAAGCGTGGTTGAAGTTGACATTGAATTAGAAACTTTCGACACCATCTGGAATGAAGTTATCGCTAAGCTCGCTGAGCAGCGTGAACTGAAAGTCGAGAAGAGAAAGGAAATCGATGAGCAAACTGCCACTTGCACTAGGGTTGACCTAGCTGAATATAATGAGGCACATCTAATGGTCAATAAGTTGGAAGCAGCTGTTGAGGTATTGGATTTGGTTCGTACCCGTTGCCTGGGACTTGAATCGGCAATTAATTATACTGAATGAAGGAGAACACCATGGATCAAGAGACACTTAAATCAAATTTTGATGAGCAACTTGCTAACACCGAAAAGCAAATTAAAGAACTAGAAGAAGGTCTAGAGAAAGCAAAGGAATATAAGATCAAACTCCTTGGCGGTCTAGAGACCCTACGTCTTCTCGCTGGCGAACCAGCAGAAGGCGAAGCGGAAGCTGCTCCTGCTGCTGCTGAGTGATGAAACAGGAAGTAGTTTGGTATAAAACTTCTCTTCCTAAACAACTCATTGATCTGTTCCTAGAGGAATGTGGTCTCCATGAAAAAGACTGTAAACCTGGGACTATCTTAAACGAACAAGTAGATCTAGAAACCAGAGACAGCTTGATCACCTGGGTTTACAATCACCACTGGATGGGTGGTGTCATCTATCACAACATACTCAAAGCTAACGAACAAAACTTTGGGTATGATCTTTGCTCTATGGGTAACTCTAACCTTCAGTACACTACGTACAGCGAAGGTCAGTTCTATCGTTGGCATAGCGATACCAGAAGCGAAGGAGATAGGACAAGGAAGTTATCTTTCTCTCTACAGTTGTCTTCCCCAGAAGACTACAGCGGAGGGGAACTACAGTTCATGGATAACGACGGTAGATTACTCTTTGCTCCTAAGGAATTAGGAACCTTGGTTATCTTTGATAGCAGGGTAAAGCATAGAGTAAGAAAGGTTCTATCTGGCAAAAGACGAGCACTTGTTGGATGGGTGGAAGGTCCGCTATGGAAGTAGGTGATTGGGGTATAATAAAAGCAAAGGGGTTCTTAGACATACGAAAGTATGTCGAACCAGAACCTATAGAAACAGGTTACACCGAATGGATTGGTAACAGTCCAGTAGTAAAACAGCACGAAGATTACAATGGTCTTATTGTAATCAACGGAGACTACACTTCTAGATACTGCTATCCAGGTCATAAGAAATTACACTACGAGTGTAAGAAAAGATTAGAGCATATCTTAAATGATAGACTGACATCTACATACTGGTTTGATAGATGGTACATGAACGGCAGTTCGATGGCATCACATAAAGACAGACCAGCATGTGAGATCAGTGTCTCTATGAACATCAGTCAAGACACCCACCATGGGTGGCCTCTTATCTTTGATGTAGATGGAGAAGAGACTCCTTGCTTCACAGAACCAGGAGATGCTGTCATTTACAAGGGTATGGATTTTGATCATTGGAGGAATAAATTCCACGGAAACTCTTTCCACCAGATCTTTTTCCACTTCGTAAGAACTGATGGACACTACCTTGAATATGCCAATCCCCCTACTTCCTAAATAGAAGTAGGGTTTTTTGTGTAGGATAAATGGCAGCGCCAACCAGTAGAGCAGAACTCATTACCTATTGTAAAAGACAACTAGGAGAACCAGTTCTACAAATTAACATTGCTGATGAGCAAGCTAGTGACATCATTGATGATGCCATTCAGTTTTATCACGAACACCATTTCGATGGTCTTGAGCAAATGTATCTCAAGCACAATGTTACTGACTTGGATGTAACTAGGTTCACTACACAAAACGAAGTTACACAGACTGTCAACCCAGACGCTACTGGATGGGAACACAGGAAGAACTTCCTAGAGATCCCAGATCATGTGATGGGAATCAGTAAAGTATTTGGTGTGTCATCGAACTTTGTTCGTAACAGCATGTTCGGTATGACGAACCAATACTTCTTGATGGACATGTTCTCCTTCTCGAATGGTTTCAAGATGGGGAACTTTGACTTGACCAACTACTATATGGTCAAACAGTATTTTGAAACTATTGATCAGGTTATCAATACTGGTGCTTTTGTACAGTATAGATTTACCAAGAGACAAGATAGACTCTATGTTGATATCGATACTAGTAGACTAGTAGAAGGAAATTGGATCTTGATTGATTGCTGGGGTGCTATCGACCCAGATACATATACCCAAGTATATAACGACTCCTTCCTTAAGAGATATGCTACTGCTCTAATGAAGAGACAGTGGGGTCAGAACCTAATCAAGTTTAATAATGTTCAACTCCCTGGCGGTATCACCCTCAATGGTCGTCAGATATATGAGGATGGCATGAGAGAAGTTCAAACACTTGAATCTGAAATGCTTTCCAAGTATTCACTCCCACCAATGGATATGATCGGATAAGATGCCTACTAGTCCCTATTTTCCTACTTACTATCAAGGTGATTCAGGTGAGCAAGATCTATACCAGGATCTTGTTGACGAACAGATCAAGCTGTTCGGATCTGATATCTACTATCTTCCAAGGACAATCCTAAAGGATGCTACCCTGGATGATATTATCTACTCTAAATATCAAACACAGTTCCAGATCGAAATGCTTCTGGAGAATGTGACTGGTTTTGGCGACACGTCAGAATTCATTAGTAAGTTTGGTCTACGTATTACAGACGAAGTTAAGTTCCGAGTTTCCACACGTCGATGGACAACAGAGACTGCTGGTGTTAACCTTACGGTAAACGGGAGACCAAACGAAGGGGATCTTTTATACTTCCCACTAACACAGGACTTATACGAAATCAAATTCGTAGAAAGAGAGAATCCTTTCTACCAGTTTGGTAAACTCCAATTCTTTACAATGACGGCAGAAATCTATGAAGTTGGCAGTGATGACATTTCTACGGGAGTTTCCGAGATCGATGAAATCGAGACTCTGTTTAGCAGCGCTATTGCTCTCACACTTTCTGTTGGCGGCACAGGAGACTTCACGGTTGGAGAAACAGTTACAGGAAGCACAACTGGAATTGAAGCAGAGGTCAAGTCTTGGGACAACTCTACTAGAGTGCTCCAAGTCATTAACAGAAAGGGAACCTTTGCTACTGGAGAAGCTCTAACTGGCAACGACAGTGGTGCTGTATGGGTAGTAGGTACATTCGACACCCTAAATAATACCAACAGCGAGTACGATCAAAACTTCGAGATCGAGCAAGAAGCTGACAACATCGTCGATTGGGGAGAGAAGAATCCCTTTGGCGAGTTTGGTAACTACACTGGATCCTTCTAATGCTTGGACAACATTTCTACAACGAAGCTATCCGTAAAACGGTCGTAGGTTTCGGAACACTATTCAACAACATCGAGTTGGTAACCAAAGACCCCAGCACAGGTAATGTGCTTGAGGTTGAGAAGGTTCCCCTTGCTTATGGTCCTAAGAATAAGTTCCTGACCCGTCTGGAGCAAAACCCAGATGTGACACGTAAGGTTGCTATTACTCTACCACGTCTGTACTTTGAGATGACTGGTATTACTTACGACACTGCTCGTAAGACTAGTCCAGTACAGAAGTATCAGACCACCGTATCTGATGACGGCACAGAAGTTAAGACACAGTATGTTCCTGTCCCATATGATATGGAATTTGAACTTGGTATTATTGCCAAGGACCAGAATACTGGTCTACAGATTCTAGAACAGATCCTACCGTTCTTTCAACCTAACTTCAATATCACTCTCAACATGATCACTGACATGGATGAGAAGAGAGATATTGCTATTGTTCTAAACAACATCAACTACGAAGATGACTGGGATGATAGTTTCCTAGACAGGCGTAGTATTGTTTGGTCATTGAACTTCACTGCTAAGTCTTACATCTACGGTCCTTACACCAACACAGGTATTATTCGTAAGGCAATCATCTACGAATCACAAGGTGATTTGGCAGCAAGCAGAAGAACCGCTGCTTATACATATTCACCCAAGGCACTGGAAGACAAAAACCAGGATGGTGTCATCAATCAGCAAGACGATGAACTCATCCTCTCCACGGATGACTTTGGATTTAACGAGGGTATTGAATTGCTATGAACGAATTTGAAAAGAACATGGAAGATATCTTTGATATCGAAGTTGAAAATACAGATATCGAACCATCAAAACCAGCGCCACCAAAGAAAGAAGAGAAAGCAGATCAGGATAGTGACTACGAGTATACCCGTGGTCAACTATACAACTTGATCATGAAAGGACAAGAAGCACTAGACGGTGCTCTAGAGGTTGCCCAGGAGTCTGGTCACCCCAGAGCATATGAAGTTGCTGTGAATGCCATGAAGCAGGTAGCAGATACCACAGACAAACTTCTAGATCTACAGAAGAAGATGAAGGATTTAGAAGCACCTACCAAACAAAACACTGGTAGCACTACAAATAATCTATTCGTTGGTAGCACAGCAGACCTCCAGAAAATGCTCAAACAAATAAATAAAGGAGAGGATAAAGGAGAGTCATGATCGTTACGCCGATTGGCAAAATCACAACTGTAGATGCTTCTACAATTACGGCAGGATATCCCTCTGGAAGTGGAGGGACTACCTTAGGATCAAAAGAAATTCTCCGAGCAAGTATTGTCAAGGTTGATAATCAATCTGACTCTCCTGTTGTAGCAAGATTGGTTGTAGTTACTGGTCTCAATCCATCGACTGGAGAACCATACTCTATCTTCTCACAAAATAATATCGAAACGTTTAACTACCACGATATTATTATCAAACCTGCTGAGACAGTATATGTCAAAAAGGTTCCTACCCAAACTACGTTTGTTGATCCAGACATTCCAACTTACGCAGATCAACCAGCATCTGGTGGCGAAACAATCGAGTTGAGACTGGCAGAAAATGGCGCTCCAGGAACTGGCATGATCTATGCTTCCCCAGTAACAGTAGTAGGTTAGGGTCATGAAATCTTTTAAGCAACTTAGACAGGAACTCAACGAAGCAGCCTGGACTAGGAAAGAAGGTAAAAATAAAAAAGGAGGTCTAAATGAAAAAGGCAGGAAGTCGTATGAACGTGAAAACCCAGGAAGCGATCTTAAGAGACCTTCAAAGAAAGTTGGGAACCCTCGTAGAAAGAGCTTTTGTGCGAGAATGAAAGGCATGAAGGCAAAGTTGACATCCAAGAAGACAGCGAACGACAAGGATTCCCGTATTAACAAATCCTTACGTGCCTGGAATTGTTGACGTAAATCGTTATAATTAGTAGTGAGGAATGCATCTATGGAAATGAGATTCAACACGGACGACATTGCACGTTTGATTCGTGCTTGTGAACTATATAAAGACTATACAGGATCCGAATATATGTGGGATCAGTATGATCGTTTGGAAAAGAAATTGGTGTATTACGAAGAGGAAAATTGCTCTGGGGACTAAGTGTATCGAGAACCACACCTCAATAACAAATCGAATGAGTGTGCCCGTTTATGGAGGGAGTGGTATCGTTTGTGGCAAAAAAAGCATTAGGTGCGCCTGAGGCGAGAAGAAGGTGGTGTAAGTGCTGTGAAGAACATGCCGAGATGATTAGTCAGGAAGCCAAGACAAACCCTAGATATAATCAGTTGCGCATGTGGTTCAACACAGACGAACCTCATAGATAATATAGTTGCTATAAAAAAATGAAGCTATTATTTGTTCTATTCGCTTCATTGTTCCTTGCCCTTCCAGCATGGGCAGTTGATGTACAGATGGGATCAGGAGGTAACCTTGTATTTGAACCAGACGACATCACTATTAACGCTGGTGAGTCAATTCATTTTGTTAACAATATGCTGCCTCCTCATAATGTTATAGTGGAGGACCGCCCAGATCTAGGTCACGAATCCCTTGCAATGTTACCAGGAGAAGAGTTCGACCTTACATTTAACGATCCAGGCGAGTATACTTTCTTCTGTGCCCCACATAAGGGCGCTGGAATGATAGGACACGTACATGTACAATGAAAAAAATCAACACTGTTGTTTTAGACATCACTGTTGCCGTCTTAGACTTTCTCTACCAGGGTAGAGACTATCAACGCTTTTGGGTGCTTGAGGAAATCGCTCGGGCACCTTATTTTGCGTTTTTAAGTGTCTTACACTTTAGGGAAAGCATGGGATTGAGAGGACCAGAACATCTCTATCTAATGGAGGAACATTTTGCTCAGACTCTTAACGAAACAGAACATCTGGAATATATGGAAAGTCGGGGTGGTAATCGCTATTGGATTGACCGCTTTGTTGCCAAGCATCTCGTTCTTATCTACTATTGGGTTAACGTGGTGTATTATGGGCTGGCTCCTATGTCTGCTTACCATCTCTCCTATGAAGTAGAGATTCATGCCGCTGCTACATATGCTAAGTACCTAGGTATGAATGGTCATGACGACAAGATCCTTGAGATCTTGAATGACGAACTGGAGCACTCATCAGAACTCCTCCACGCCATAGAGATTATCAAATGAACAAACAAGAAGTACAAGAGATGATCGATGATGCCATAAGAAGGCATAATCGTAATGCTGGTATTATCAGTATGTTTGTTGGTTTCTTTATTCTTGGACTCTTCAGTGAGGGTCTACTTAGACTCATCGGAGTTATACCTCCGCTATTACCATGGTTAAAAATTACACTATAAAGTTATGAAAGTAGGAATGATCGGATTAGGTAGGATGGGTGAGGGTATGTCCCGCCGTCTTATCAAAGCAGGACACGAGGTTCATGGATATCGGAACAATTATAAAAAAGCAGAAGAGCAATTTGAAAAGGGTTATATCAGTGGATGTGCCACTTCTATTGAAACTCTTGTTCAAGTAGTCAACACCACTAAAGGTGTATTCACAGATACAGCAAGACAACCAGGCATCTTTATGATGGTGGTTCCAGCAGAAACAGTAGAGGACACAATCAATGAGCTACTACAGTTTTGTAGTGAGGGAGATATTATTATTGATCATGGCAATAG
>Ga0163109_10000203_pt1 | contig 47409 bp, 40 predicted proteins | sample CRUFie1St13metaG_FD_108704 | JGI IMG/M metagenome (GOLD analysis project Ga0163109, IMG submission 108704) | Marine microbial communities from the Costa Rica Dome - CRUD Field 142mm St13 metaG | ecosystem: Environmental > Aquatic > Marine > Oceanic > Photic zone | place: Costa Rica: the Eastern...
CCTAAGTGCCTGGACCAACACGGGGTCGCCCGTAATCCTGATGATCGTTTCGCCCTTGGAGGGAATGATGTGGAAATCATCCGTATTCATGCCTAAGTCGTTTCGTCTGTCCTCAATCCACGCCACCGCTAACTGGTTGACCTGCTCAGAAGAAAGGTCCGGATAGCTCATAAGCTTTTTCATGGTTTTGGCCCGAACTGGACGCTCGCTGAGAGCGTTGGTCATAGCGGAATTGGGGACTCCGCACGCCTCGGCGAACTTGCTATTTCGCAGGCCGAGAACTTGGAGGGTTTTGTGTAGGGTGTTCGCGAGATTCATGAAATAACTTCATGGGGAAGAGGTCTTGAACGCGTAATTACAAGTAAAAAGAAATTATTACAAAAATTCTAAATTTTATCTTTGATTTAGCAAAATCAGTGGAGAACATAAAAAGGGGGTTGAATTTGAACCTTTTTATGATGCTTTAACAAAATGGTAGTACCAGAATTAACGACTTCACAAAGGTAACTTTAACGGTCAATTATTTTACTATTAGATCCTCCGATTTCCCCCTGCTCTTTTTCCTGTTTTTATAGAAAAACCTTCATGGTATACTACCCTAATATATAGCCTAAATTTTTCTTCTATAAGCTATCCTAAATTTTAGATCACACACCATATTTTTAATATAACACTTGTAAAAATTTTTTATGGATAACCCTATATTTAGCATCCCAAGAATTGGCGGACTACTTATCTTTCACTTCGTTCTTCTTAGTTCGGTAACAGCAAATGAAATAAATTGGATACAAAGGTTGCCCAATGGAAATTTAATGTTGGATTTCAAAAAGATTAATCTCAGCGAGACAAATTTTGAACTCAAAGTTACCTCTGTTGATAATTCGAATAAAACATTCTCAATTAATTTTTTAGAATCTGAGAATCGAGATACTTCCAACTCATACTTTCCTCGATTGTCAGTTTATAGAGAGACTGTTGATGAAAAAAAGATCGAAATTGACTTTGGCCCCTCAACAAGGGGGTGGTATGACCTAGAGTTGCAAACCGGCGATGACCAATTCCTTAATTTGAAGAAAAGGCTTCTGATAGGATTTAATCTTCCGCCGTCAGTAAGTCATTATCGGCAGGAAGAGAACCAAGGTCCGTTTAATAGTTTTAAAATTTCCATAAACGACACAGACGGTTTTGAGGATATTTCTAAAGTTTTTCTTGTTATAAGTGAATCCCCTGAGGTTCCAGAAGGGCCCGTTGTAGGAATCGATTTGGACCAGCATCTTTTTTTTGAAGGGGAATATTCTAATTCTGAATTTATTCGAATCCATCAAAACTTTGAACTGCTCGATATTAGTTTAAGTGATTATGAATCGTTTTCTTCTATAGTCCGGTTTAATCCAAGATTAGCCTTTGATGAATATACTGATCGTAATCTGTATACCTGGGTAGGATATGAAGAAAGATTTACAGGAACTTCAACCTATCTTAAAGGCCGGCATGAAGTTAACAAACTCGAAAGACCAGCAATCTTAAAAATAGTTTCCTACCCATTCCCCGAAAAGGGATTTTTTGAAACATCAATTAGAGTAAGCTTACCGGAATTAAAGGACACTCTAAGCAGCGTAAGACTAAAACTATTCAATAATCATGGAGGAGCCTACCAACTACTATATAATTTTCAGGCAAAAAAAGGCAGGTTTGTTTCTAATGATGGGTACACAAAAGAAGATAATTTTGAGAGCAAGATTGAGTATTTTGAGAAGATTTTGGATGATTATAATCTAGATTTGAAAGTGCGAATACCCTTAATAAAGTATCCATTTATATCTCGTGCCCAAATACAAGCAGTTTCCACGGAGGGCCTAAAGTCTGATTTTGTTTGGAGTGGACCAATTTCATCCGAAAGCTATGTAAGCCCTCAATATGAGCCCGTAATTGGTCCATTATCAGATTACGTGTCAAAAGCGGATACATTATATCCAAACAGGAAGATGTTTAGAAATTCCGACATTGCTCTAATGCGAGCGTACGCACCACTCTCTCAACCCGGCTTTATGACTGCCGATGAATTTCGTGAACGATTCAGTCATGAATTGTATACTCCTTATCCCTACAAGCATTATCCAATTGATTATGATATATGGAACTATTCTAAATCAGTTCTTGAACAATCGCAACTGATTCCGAGCGTTTCATTTACGATAGACACAAATACACTTAATCTCAGTGCTTTTCCAGTTGAGCCTACTGATGATTTGAAGGATATTGCTGCCCTTGATTTCAACCTAGAACCGAAGGTGATTCCTCCGTGGATGCGCAGATTTTCTAGGTTTCGTGAATTGTTAAGTGCAGTTAGGAAACCATATATAAGAAGGCTATATACTGGCTTAGATTATGCACTGTCATTAAATGCAAATTCAATCCAACTAGACGGGTTCCCCAACGGCGGTATGATGGTAACGCTTGGTGGAGATTTTTCTCCTGAATCTATGGAAGGATTTGCTCAATGGCTCGATCAGAATCTAACAAAGGACGAAAGACTTCAATATGGATTACCAATAGATTTAAACGGGTTTAATTATCTACATTGGTTAAAAAATACAAAGGGTATCAAAACTAAGAATGAGTACATGGAAAAACTTGAAAGTATTAAAACTACAAACCTCTTCCGTGAATTTCATTGGAGCGTAGCAGTTGATACTTATCATAAGATTCGAAAACATCTCGACCTTAGAAGGCCAAAAAGACACATCCCAATAACTTCAAACGGTGCTCCAGATTGGTTTGCCCCATCAGCCTTTGCTTACAATTCATCTGTAGTAGATGCTCTCTGTGCCGAAGTCCATTTTTACCCTCGGAGCGAGCTTAAGTCAGTCAACAGCATATACGCATACAAAATGGCTAACGCGTTAAAAGTTCAGCTAGTATCCACTCCCAAAGGGGAGGAGAACGATTTTTTTGCCGAAAACCCTTCTTTTGCAGCAGGCATAATACCTGCGTATATCGCCGAATCATATGCCATGGGGCATCGTATAATGGTACCATGGGCGTTCTGGAGAAAGAGCATGGATGAAAGATTATATTTAAATCCAGAAAAATTTAAACCGATTTTCAATTTTATTCATGAAAATGAGGCTCTGATTGATAATTTTAATCAAGTAACAACGACAGCTGTGGTTGTTAGATATGGAACGATGCAAGCTAAAACTGAGAGAATAATTTCAGAATTAATTAATAATGATGTTCCATTTACCATATTCCTTGCAGACGATAAATACTACCCAAGGCACCTAGACAAAATCAGTCTTGAGGCAGTCCAAAGAATCATATTAGTAGATCCCATCAATTGGTATAACGAAAAGGACCAGTCGATTTTAATGAAATTTCAAAATAAAATTGATTATGACCGCTATTTAAGTCCTGCCCGCACGCCTGATCAATCGGTTATTAGTGTTCCTTGGGGAACTTCAAAAACAAATGAACATTTGATTCATTTGTTAAACAGAAATTTTAATACAAGCTCGAAAAAAATTGAGCCAAGAGAAGGTGTAAAAGTAGAAATAAATAAACATTATATTGGTTACCAAAACCCCAAGGATTTGAATGTATATTTATTGAGACCTTCCATGCCATCTATGAAATTAGATATAAAAGATTCTGGGGATAGTTTTGTGACGCACGTTCCTTCGATTGACGCATGGGGGTTGCTCTATCTGGGTCAAGAAGAAATGTGAAATCGCACAAGTCCCAGAGGAGCAATGGGTTGTGGGGCTAATCCCTAGTAGCTAGTGTCTTGAGAGTGCATTGTCCCGCACTGATTATGAAAGGAAAATACTATCGTTATACCTAATTTGTTGGTTAACAGTAATTAAATTGGTGGAGGTGGCGGGAGTCGAACCCGCGTCCCTTGAGCCTTCACGAAAGGCGTCTACATGTTTGTTCTCGTTTTTAATCTCGCCGATCTAGCCGCGACGAAACCGCGCTGCATGGATAAGCCAGCCCGCTGATGAAGTACGGATTGGGCGCAACAGACAGCCGCCCAAACTATGCTCGCTAGTCGTCGCCCCCTCAATTTAGCGAGTGTCAAAAGAGGGAACGTAGCTGCCATTATGCAGCTAGAGGCATTTCTTCATGTGTGCCATTTATGTGTGTGATGGATATTTTTGCGAGGCCAACCATCATCCTCGACATGCAGCCAGACGCTCCAACAAAAGGTCGAATCCGGAACACCCCCAATTAAGGCTTAGTTTAAAAAATTGGATCAGGCAGAAAAATTTGAATTCTCTTTTACCCTATGGATTCAATCTGTCGGATGCCGTAACAGCAACTGTGACAAATCAAAGAACAGTAATGACTTATCGGTAGTTTGACCGAAGAAATCAAGTTGAATTACTCCATGGGGTTCGGGTAAAGTTCTAAGATGGCGTTTCCTTCCTCATTGCTATTGGCCGCGAATTTGAATGAGTGGTTTTCTGGGATTTGGGCAGATTATTTCGAGCCTCGCTGGGCTTCATTTTCACAAGTCTTTGTAGGGGAGGATCTTCTCATCCAATTGGGTGCTATCGCAGGGGCTTTTATTCTCTCATTTGCTGTTGCTTTTGGTCTTCGACCGCTGTTCAAAAAGGTTACTGAAGCGATCGAGGAGCGCGATGATTGGATTGAGGGGGTCATTGATTGGATCAGCGACAATCTTTTCCGCCTATTGCTAGTGGCACTTTTATGGTCGGTTTCGCTCTATCTAGATTCGAACACAATAGAGCCTTCCGTTGACGGGGCGGTCTCGAGCGAATCGGCCGAAACGGTCTCCGTAACGTTGGAGGATGAGGTAGGAGCAATCGAATCGCAAGCGGTTGCTGTCGCCAGCAAGACAACTGCGGTAAGTAAAAACTACCTGCTCGTGCGAGCAGCTGCGAGCATCGCTACCCTGATGCTTGTGTCGGGAGCGTTGCCGCGAACGATAAAGCAGCAGGTTTACTTCAGGACGCTATTTTTCGTTTTAGCCATGGTGCTGATATTGAATTTACTAGGCATTTGGAGTGTGATTAGAGAAGGTCTTGATGGTATTGCGCTATTCCCAATTTCCGGCTCTGGTGTAACGCGGGTTACCTTGCTAACCTTAGCAAAGGGAGTCGTTGCGATTTCACTACTGATACCTCTTACTAGCTGGCTTATCAGGACATCCGAGTCGCGGGTTAAGCGGATGGAGAAAGTTTCGCCTGCCTTGCAGGTATTAACAATTAAAGTGCTGAAGGTCTTGATCGCGGCGGGAGCGATCATGTTTGCGATCAGTTCCGTTGGAGTGGACCTCTCTGCGTTCGCGGTCCTTGGAGGAGCAATTGGTCTAGGTTTGGGTTTTGGCTTCCAGAAGGTCGTGTCTAACCTGATCAGTGGGGTGATACTTCTGGGAGACAAGTCGATCAAACCAGGCGATGTGATCGAAGTAGACAACACGTATGGATGGATCAATACACTGGGTGCTCGCTACACTTCGGTGATTACTCGGGATGGCACCGAACATCTGATACCCAACGAAATGATGATCACTGAAAAAGTGGTCAACTGGTCATTCAGCGATCAAAAGGTGCGGGTTAGGATTCCGTTTGGCGTGTCTTACACTTCAGATATTCATAAAGCCATGGAACTGGCACTTCAGGCGGCAGGCGAGGACGTCAGAATTTTGAAAGATCCGGCCCCTGCGGCTCGACTGACTGGATTTGGTGACAATTCGGTTGATTTTGAAATGAGAGGTTGGATTGTCGACCCTACTGATGGACTTGGAAATATAAGAAGCTCTTTTTACTTGAGAATATGGGATCTGTTTAAAGAAAACGGTATCGGATTTCCGTATCCACAGCGCGATGTACACCTGAAAGAGCTCCCAACCGTAGAGGTGAATCTTAAGAGGAGCGAGTAAGTTGAATCAATCGAACTAGGGCAGCAAATCGCTGACCATGGCCTTCTCTTCACTCAGTTCGGCTTCAGTCGCTTTTAGTTTCTGGCTGCTGAATTCGTTGAAATCTAGGTTCTCTAAAACGCTGAGGTTTTGCCCGTCGCTTTTCATAGGGTATGAATAGATGAGTCCATTTTCGATTCCATATTCACCATCAGAGCTTACGGCCACGCTGAAGCAGTCGTCCGAAGCGGTTGGAGTTGTAATTGATCGTACAGTGTCGATCGCAGCATTTGCGGCTGAGGCTGCCGAGGAAAGACCGCGAGCTTTAATGACGGCTGCTCCACGTTGTTGGACGGTTGGAATGAATTCCTGAGTAAACCAGGCTTCGTCGGTGATAACCTCGGTCACGGGCTTCCCATCTATTGTTGCGTCAAAGTAATTAGGATACATTGTCGAAGAATGGTTGCCCCAAATGGCTAGATTCTTGACCGAATTGACATCCACTCCTGCTTTCAGTGCCAATTGGAATTGGGCTCTATTCTGGTCGAGGCGAGTCATAGCGAACCATCGGTCTTTGGGGATGTCTGGTGCGTTGTTCATCGCAATGAGGCAGTTAGTATTACAGGGGTTGCCCACCACGAGTGTCCTAATATCCGAAGCGGCGTTTTCTTGGATGGCCTTCCCTTGGCTGGTAAAGATCTGGCCGTTGATTCCCAAGAGATCTTTGCGTTCCATTCCGACTTTGCGTGGTACACTGCCGACCAGAAGGGCCCAGCTCGCTTGGTCAAAACCTTTACTTAAGTCGCAGGTGGGTACAACTCCCCTCAGTAAGGGAAAGGCGCAGTCTTGCAGTTCCATGACAACTCCCTCCAGAGCTTTCATTCCTTGCTCGATTTCGATGAGCCGGAGAACGACGGGCTGATCTGGCCCGAGGAGATGACCTGACGCGATGCGAAAGAGCAGTGAATATCCAATTTGACCGGCGGCACCGGTGACTGCGACATGAATGGGTGGTTTCATAGAAGGTTTCTTTCTAGGGACTCGAGTAGGTGAAAGCGACCAAAAAGTAGCAGTTTTAAGCTAGTAATAAGAATCCCAATTATCGCGATAAATTTGGCGAATGTGAAACTGCGGAAGTTGGAAGCACAGATCCAGATCCTAAGCCTTGGCGAACCGAGACGCCAGGTTTTCGTAGGCCTTGAGGACGGCGGCTTCTGTCGTTTTCCAGTCGATACATCCATCAGTGATCGATACGCCATACTCGAGGGTGTCGAACGGGGCTGGGAACGTTTGGTTTCCCGCCCCAAGATTACTTTCCATCATAGCCCCGATAATGGAGTCGTTTCCGGACTGAATTTGTTCTATAATTGAGCCGAGCACTTCTACCTGTTTTTCTGGCTGCTTGCTGCTGTTGCCATGGCTGCAGTCGATCATGATCGCTTTTTCCAATCCCGCCTTTGCGAGGTCGGTCGCCGTTTTGGTAACGCTGTCGGCATCGTAGTTCGGGCCAGAGCTTCCCCCTCTGAGAACCACGTGGCAATTTTGGTTACCTGCGGTGGTAACGGCAGAGGCCTGTCCCTCCTTATTTATTCCTAGAAAGGTTTGGACTTCTCGAGCCGCCTTTATGGCATTAATCGCGACTTGGCAGGTTCCGTCCATCCCGTTCTTGAATCCTACTGGCATGGATAGGCCCGATGCCATTTGACGATGCGTCTGAGATTCTGTGGTTCGAGCGCCGATGGCTGCCCAGGAAACTAGGTCGGCGATGTACTGCGGTGTAATAGGGTCAAGAAGTTCGGTGGCTGTGGGAACACCGAGGTCGATGATATTTCTCAGAAAATTGCGAGCTACACGAAGACCCTTGTCGATATTGGCGGTCTCGTCGAGATCGGGATCCATGATAAGCCCTTTCCAGCCTAGCGATGTGCGGGGTTTTTCGAAGTAAACCCGCATAACTAGGCAGATTCGGTCCTTCACTTGCTCGCTGAGAGCTGCGAGTCTTCGTCCGTAATCAATCCCTGCCTCAGCATCATGAATAGAGCACGGGCCTATCACTAGAAGGAAACGCCGATCATCGCCAAAAATGATGCGGTGGATTTCCTGGCGAGATCGGGTTATGAACTCCGATTGAGACTCGGTTCGACGGATCTCTTTGAGGAGTTGGTGGGGAGCAGGGAGCACATCAGTGCGTGTGACGTTTATATCTGAGATTTGCTTCACGTCGGTGATAGTTGGGAGAGGCCGGATTGAATTTCAATTGCGAATTCGATAAATATATCTTTCTGGGCTTATTGGGATGCCAAAAGTAAGGCGGGTAGCCTACCCCTAAGCTACCCGCCATCTCGTTTTCTTAGTTACCCCAAAATCCCGCTAAGCGGGAAAGTGATTTATATTGACCGAAGTGAATAGAAAACATCAGTTGTCTGTCAATAAATATTCAGTTTTTATTTAAAAAACATATTCAAAGCCTTGATAGATGGAAACTTCGAGAGTGCATTTTTATCTCCCAAAGGGCGTGTTTTTCGTGGAGGGAGAAGATGCCGCCCCTTTTTTGCAGGGTCAGTTCTCGCAGGACATCAGAATGGCTGATGGCTTCAGGACGTATGGACTGTGGCTTAACCGTAAAGGCAAAATCCTAGCGGACAGCTTTATACTCAGGATTTCTGAATCACGCTTTTTGGTGGTCAGCTATTTCGGTGAAACAGAAGGTCTACGGGATAATTTAGAGAGTCGGATTATAATGGACGAGGTCGAGACTCGATCTGCTGAGTCAGGCTGGTTTGGGGTATCTGTTTGGGGCGAAGCGATTGAAAGGGTACTGGAGCTAGCAAAATTGAAACGGCCTAATGGAGATGAGTTTTCGTCATGTGACGGTGTATTCGCATTTTGGGGACGAAGAGGAGAGGAAGCCAACTTGGAAATCCTGTTTGGCAATGAAACAGATCGAAAAAGTATGGAAATCAGTCTTTCGGAAATAGGCATTCAACTCCTAGACCACAAGAGTGTTAGAATCCTCGCTTTGCGAGAAAAATGCTTTCAAGTTGGTTTAGATGTTCAGGACTCAGACCTTCCTCACGAGGTTGGCCTTACAGCCGCCGCTGTTTCGTATACAAAAGGTTGTTATATTGGTCAAGAGGTGATGGTCCGCTTAAAATCGATGGGCAGTTCACGCCGGACCCTTGAATGTGTCTCCGTACCCAAAAAGCTAGAGGGAAGCGGCCCATGGGAATTGCGAGGAACGGACGGATCTCGTGCGGGAGAATTAAGAAGCGTGGTCTGCGATGGAGCTAAAATTATAGGTGTGGCGATGCTTAAGCGAACCGTGTCCGAAGAAAAAACGTTTGAGGTAGCCGGGCAATCCGAAGTTACGTTATGTCAAGCTATGCAAGGGACAGTCGATTGAATTCCGAACAAGAGCTGGTTCAAATAAAGACGCTTTTGAGCAGACTAGGTGCGAGTGACGTCGCATCGGAGGTAATGGCTAGGCAGTTGGTCAAAAGAGCGGATCAATGGGTAGAGGAGCGAGGAATCAACCGGGTTGAGGCGATGCGTCAACTGCTGGAGCTTGTCGTTACAGGTCGGTCTGGAGGGCTTCCGGCTAGTTTTGAAGGGCCATCGGAGGATATTTAGGAGCAATCCGACGATTTTCGAATGAATACGAACAATTCGTTTGACGAGCTTGCTGAAGCTCATTCGATTTGTCCGGTTTTTTAGCTGGCAACACGTTTATAATCTCAAATAACAATTATTTTCCCAAATGAATAAATCCGAACTTGTCTCAGAAATTCAGGCGAACCTTGGCGGCGCTTCTAAAGCGGACGCAGAAAACGCACTGAGTGCGGTATTGGCCTCGGTTAAAACAGCGATCAAAAAGGCAGGTAAGACCGTCAAGGTGAGTGACAAAGACGCGAAGCCAGCGGTTGCAATCCAGCTCGTTGGATTCGGAACATTTTTTGTAACTCGGCGCAACGCTCGTTCGGGAATCAATCCTAGTACGAAGGCTCCTCTGAAGATCAAAGCCAGCAAGGCGATCAAGTTCAAGCCAGGTGCTGGACTAAAGGACGCACTCTAGTTTCTCGATTTAAGTTAATTATTTGTCCCGCAGCTTTACGGCTGCGGGATTTTTGTTTTTAATTTCGAGCTATGCGATTGGTGGAAAGACTGAAATTCCGTTTTACTAAAAACTATGACGCTGTTCCGAACGTCATAGCCGCGGCACCTGGGCGGGTTGAGTTCATAGGTAATCACACAGATTACAACAATGGACCTGTAATTGGAGCAGCGATTGACCGTTACGTCTTTGTGGCGCTTCGAAGGATTGAAGAATCCGTATTTCGGTTCTCGACTGGGAATTCGTCATATGTCGCTGTTGAAGATCCCACTCAAAAGCTTAAAGGGAAAGGGTCATGGATTAATTATCCTCTGGGCGTATATGCTAGTTTGATACGGCGGGGACTGGAGCCTTCGGGGGGATTTGAGCTAGCGGTTGATTCCGATGTTCCAATGGGTGCAGGACTGAGCAGCAGTGCAGCTTTGGAGTTGGCAGTGTGCCAAGCGTTGTGCACGGTCTACGGGCTGGGGCTTAGTCGACAGGAAATGGCGCTCGCGAGTCGAGAGGCGGAAAACGAGTTTGTGGGAATGCCTTGTGGGATACTGGATCAAGGTGTCTCGGCCATGGGGACATCAGGTTCTTTGGTCTACATCGACTGTAGAGACATGCTCTTTTCAACAATACCGCTGGGGAAAAATTATAGTATCTGGATATTTAATACACACAAGAAGCACTCTCTTGTGGAATCCATGTATTCTGAAAGGCACAAGGAGTGTTCTCAAGCGGTAGATGGGTTAAACGGAGTAGGACTGAGAATTCAATATTTGGCAGATATTTCTCCTGCCAACTTTCAGAGCGCCAAGAGTCGGTTGTTAGGAACGTTGTCTAACAGAGCAGAGCACATAGTCTCTGAAATTGAACGGGTGAATCGGGTTAAGCATCTGCTTGAAGGCGGGAGGGTCTCAGAAGTGGGACAGCTCCTGTTTGAATCGCATGCCAGTTCAAGGGATCTTTTTGAAAACAGTGTGGAAGAACTCGACTGTCTCGTCGAGATATTGAAATCGCTGCCGAACGTTATAGGAGCTCGGTTGACTGGGGGTGGGTTTGGTGGAGCTGTTATGGCTCTAACCGAAGATGCTTTTTCGTCTGACTACGCGGAGTCTGTGGCATCAGCATATCGCGGCAGGTTTGGACAGCCGCCTGAAGTAATTCAGTGTCGACTTTCTGATGGAGTTCGCATCGTAGAATATATCGATTAAACGGATACTAACGAGCCAACCCTTGGATAAAAGCTAGGTATTCGTCGACCCGTGCCTCGAATACAATCACGTACAGGAGAGCGCCTGAGGCGAGCATGGGGGCAAAAGGCATTTCTCGCCCAATAAGGTCCTCGCTTTTCCAAGATCCATTTGGCCTTAAAACGGGAACGACCGCCCTAGCAACTGTCCAGCCGAGCACTCCAACGGTACCGATGACGGCCCCGCCAAAGAGAGCGAATATGGCCCCTTGCCAGCCCAAAAAGGCGCCGATACCTCCAAGTAGTTTGACGTCGCCAAATCCCATCGCTTCCTTGCAAAGGACTTTTTCGGCAACTAGGGCGATCCAAAGAATTAGGCCGGAGCCGATTATTAATCCTACGAGAGCCTCGAAAATGCCTTTGACCGAAGCGTAAGCGAAAGTCGGATCACTAATTCCGTGCAACGAGGGAATGATCCCCGATAGAATCACTCCGATGATGCCCGTCCCGATTGAAAATCGGTCTGGGATTTCCATATGGTCTAAGTCTATGAAAGTCGCGCAGATTAGGAGTGCTACCAGTACCATGAGGCACAGAGCCTTCGCGTGGGGCTGCTGTTGCCAAGCGGCGAGAAATAGGCAGGCGGTTAGAAGTTCAACAAAAGGATAACGGAAACTATAGCTAGCTTTACAGCAACGGGCTTTCCCGCGAAGAATGAACCAGCTAATGATAGGAATATTGTCGAACCACTTAATCGGCTGGCCGCACGAGCAGGTTGAGCCGGGGAAGATGATCGACTTTTCTGCTGGTATACGATAGATGCATACATTAAGAAAACTACCTATCAGGGCCCCGAATATGAAAACCGCGGAGGAAAAATAGGCGGGAAATTCCTGATCGATGTATTGCAGCTCGGATAGCATGTGTTTTGGAACCTTAGTCGAGGTACTCTCGCGAGAGCAAAGCTGCGTTGGCTGCTTGGTTCATTGTTTCCGCATTGACGTTTTTCCCTGACCAAATTTCGAGGGAGCGAGCTCCTTGATACACCAGCATGGATAGCCCGTTGGCCGCACGTCCTCCTTTTGATAGGATGAGCTCCATAAATTGTGTGGTTCGTGGATTGTAGATCATATCGAATAGATTGATAGAATGCTGTATGTGCTTTCGGGGCAACGGCAGAGGATCGTCAGAGTTGAGGCCAAGAGAAGTTGCATTGACAATTATCGTGCTGGAGGGCAGCGAAAGCTCTGAAACGTCCGGTGAACAATTGCCTAGGGGAATCGAAAATCGTTCGGCGATAGGGCTTAAGGTTTGGATCAGATTTTTGAGACGGTCTTGGCTGCGGTTGACGATTTTAAGGGATTGGCACTTGCGATTCAAGGCTTCGACTGCAGCCGCTCGTCCGGCTCCTCCGGCTCCTAAAATGACAACGTCCTTACCTTCAAGACTGGTCTCAAGGTCTCTTCTAATTCCCTCCGAAAGGCCATAGCCGTCCGTGTTAAATCCTTCATAACCGTACTCTAGGCGTCTCAACGTATTGACCGCCCCTATTTCGAATGCGGCGGAGTCTACCTTCTCCAGAGCGCCAACGGCGATTTCTTTGTGTGGGACAGTTAAATTGAGACCGAAAAAGCCCTTTTCGTGAAATATCGGAAGAGCATGGATCAAGTCCTCGGGCGGCACTTCGAAACGAAAGTAACGCCAATTAGAGAAGCGGTCATTGGACTGGGACATCTCCTTAATGGCAGCGTTGTGCATCGCGGGACTTATTGAGTGCCGCACGGGATTCCCTATAACTGCGAGGCTGACTCCGTCGAACCCCCAGCTTTTCAGATCCTTTAGGGTGTATGTTTCCTCGGGATTGAAGATTTCCATGAGCGAAAAATGGAATTCAAAAGAACTGGGATGGGCGAGGAAATTATCACTGGATGGAGATTCACCCCTGATGGGTGTGCTGCGGGGGATTTAGAGCTGCTTCTCGTATGCGTCTTTAAACTCTTTCAGCATATCTGAGAATAAAGCGGCCATCGACCCCTTTCCCGATTCCGTGTAATGATAAACAAGATTTCTGCAAATGCGGGCAAGCGTTTCGTGTGTGGTGGCAGGAGCGAGATAGCTTAGATTGGGGGCGATTTTACTGGATTCGATCCGCTTGAGCATATGTCCTGCTGTCAGGAATTTGCCGTGTTCGAATGGATCTATGTAGAAAGGAGCTGTTTCTTCGAAGCAGCCGACGACGAAATGTCCAGGGGCATTAATGGGAGCGATCTCCAACCCAAGTCTCTCAGCTATAAGAAGATAGAGAACTGAGAGGCTTATGGAGAGGCCTTTTTTAGACTGAAGGACCGCATTGATAAAGCTGTTGTCTGGATCAGTGTACTGCTCCGAGCTGCCCCTAAAGCCCGCCTCGTGAAAGAGGACACGATTGATGACGGCACACTGGTCTCGGGAGCAGGCCGGCTTAATTATGAGCTCTTTGCAGCGACTCGCATATGAGTCTAGCTGGTTGCAGATGCCTCCAATCTCGAGATTAGGGTAAGCGACCCGGCTAATCATCATCCATCCAGTCTCGAGCTCGTAGTTCCTTGAACGTATGAACTGTCGAAGTTCTTGGGCGAGATCGACAGATCGAAGCTCAGAAAGGTAAGCTTCAGCGTGCCAGCCTAGCAGCCGATTACTGCTCTTGGCGGCTGCGTTCAGAATTTCTAGGCCGTAGGACCCCATTGAATTTAGAATTTTGAGAAGCTCCTCTCTCACGGCGGGACTCGGATCATCCAGTAGACTCAAAAGAGCGACTTTTTCTTTGGCCGTCATCGCAAAATTTTGCACGATCGTAAGGTGCGGTACTAATCCGCAAATCACAATAGTAGACGATCGTTTAGACGAAAAATTGTAGGAGATGATCGCAGTAACCTGTATTGAATTGCAGCGAACTCTGGCTGGGAGAGAGATGATTCCTTGAATGGTTTCTGACCTTGAGATGGCGTGTTGAACGGTGTTTCGTGCCAAGTTGGGGTTGGGTTGCGAGAGATCTGTGAATGAAAGTCTAGTAACTTACCAGTCGGTTACTGCACCTGAAGGGGAGTAGTCTGATTCCTCCAAGGGAGTTTTACTGGATCATTTGGGCCAAGATGCAGCCATTTCCTCAAAATTCTAAGCAATTGATAATTCGTATGTGACAGTATTTGAAATGGATTGATAATGATTCGGTAATTCATTGAATAAAGTTTGTAGTTGTGAAGCCGAAGTGAGCGTTAAGGCACAAAAAGTGTCTTGTTGAATGGAATCAATTTTTCCTGGGCATGGAACCGCTCTATCCACTAAATACCATAGGAAGATCTTTCCGCATATTTGAGAACAGCGAGAGAAGGCGGAAAAGGAATTGCGTCTGAACCCTAAAGTCGAGGAGACGCTCGAGCGTTCAATCGATGAGAGGGCGTTCAATTATGAGAAAATGTATTTCGATGTTCATTACGAGGGTGGAATCACCGGGAAATACCTAAGCACCTTCGCGTGACGTAATCAACTCTTGTCTTCTGATGACGGCATCCCTAACTTGCTCAGTCAATTTAGCGGTTTGAAAGGGCTTTGTTATGATTCCATCGATTGGCCTATCGCCGACCCGCTCTTTGATCTCCTCGCTTAAGCATCCGCTTATCATGAACACGACGAGATCGGAACTAAATGTTAGTATTTGGTCCAAGACGTCCTCTCCTCGAGAGTTCTCAAGATTTAGGTCAAGGAGGATTCCGCTAATAGTGCCGTTGTCTTCCTGAAGAACACGTAGTGCTTCGGTTGATGTTCCAACGCATATCGAGTTGATTCCTACCGAACTCAAGATCAGATTCAACAGCTTTCGTAGACTCTCGTCATCGTCTATGACTAGAAAAGTACCTAAAATCGAGTTGCCCATTAGTAGGAGCCGAGTGTTAAAAAGATCATAAATAATTGCAATGGGAAAGCACAAGAAATGTCGTCACTCGCTCACTACGAAGAACACAGGCTTTCTCACTCAAGATGTGGGAATCGCAAATTAATAACCGATTGCACCTTTGACGCTTTGGGGGAAATCCCGTTTGGAGATTTTGGCTTTGCTATTAGGTCCTAGTGAGCCTTTCAGTATTGAGGTGGCTTCCGCAAGCATCAGGTCATTTACAGGAATCTCAATATTGGGACTCATCGTGGTTGCGGTTCTTTTTTGGCAGTTTCGACATGAACTGGGCGAAGTTGATGTTCAGGCAGGAATCGACTGGATTATCGGTTTCGGCCCGATTCCATTCTTTGCGGCGATGGCGGTTCTGCCGATTTTCTGGACGCCGGTCTCACCGTTGCTGATATTGGCGGGAGCCATATACGAGACGCCGGTAGCGATTGTCGGTTCCGCAGTGGCCCTAGCCATTAATATGGCACTGTCGTGGCTTTTGGCAGGAAAGTTTTTCAGACCCCCGTTTGAGAGATTTGTACACAGATTTGGGTACAGTGCTCCCGAGCTAACAAGAGGAAGCATTTTTACGGTAGCGGTTTTGTTGAGAATCACTCCAGGAATACCCTTCCCATTGCAGAATTATCTGCTCGGCTTGGCTCGCATGCCCTTTCTTTGGTATATGGGTGTATCGTTGCCTCTTACTCTAATCCTATCGCTTAGCATCGTTATTTTTGGAGGCGCCATTCTAAAGGGGGACACAGCGTTGATTTTATTGGCGATTAGTTTGTTTTTGGCTTTGAGTTTGGGGATGCGCTTCCTACGAGCTCGGTTAAAAGATAAATTGATTACTGGGGGGTCATCGTGAGCAATTCCTTCCTAGCACAGTTTGGCGAAGAGGAAACGTGTACTGTTTCGGATTACACGCGCCGAATAAAGCGATTGCTCGAAGGTTCCGTGGGGCCTGAATGGATCAAGGGTGAGGTATCCAACTTTAGGAGGCAGGCCAGCGGGCACCTTTACTTTTCTCTCAAGGACGAAGGAGCACAGCTTCCGGTCGTCATATTTCGTGGAAATGCCTCCGGGCTCGATTTCGATTTGGATAACGGTGTAGAGATCGTGGTGTATGGAGAGCTGAGTGTCTACGAGCCTCACGGACGCTACCAATTAATCGCCCGTTCGGCGATCGCCTCGGGTCAAGGGAGATTGCACAGAGAGTTTGAGCGGCTGAAGAAGAAGCTGTTTGAAGAAGGGCTCTTTGATAAGGAGCGCAAGAAGCCACTCCCACTTGCCCCCCGAAGAGTGGCGTTCATCACTTCTCCCAGCGGAGCGGCGATTCAGGATTTTATTCGCATTCTTAAGAGACGGGGCTGGTCTGGTCGGTTGACAGTGGTTCCTGCCAAGGTCCAGGGCTTAGATGCATCCAAATCTCTTCAAGACGCGCTTTCCTTAGTCCTAAAAGTGGGGGGATTCGATCTGATCGTTCTGGGTCGTGGGGGTGGAAGTTTGGAGGATATGTGGTGCTTCAATGACGAAATGCTCGCGAGGGCCCTTTCAATTTCTCCGATTCCTACGATTTCGGCAGTTGGGCACGAGATCGACTTTTCCCTAGCGGATTTTGTTTCCGATGTTCGAGCTGAAACTCCGTCAGCGGCAGCGGAACTGATCAGTAGTGCCTGTATTGACGTTGTCAGTCGGATCGAGTACGCTCGGTATGCGATCGTGGATCAGGCAAAAGACGGAATCGCTTTGAGTCGGCGAAATTTAGGGGATTGGGCGATGAGATTGAAAGCCGCTTCTCCACATCGCAGTCTTGAGACCGCAGCTTTGAGGATAGATGAATTGAGTAGTCGATTGTTGTCTGTATTGACCCGAGAACTATCTAGAGCCAAAGGCGAGCTCAATCAATCGAAACTCGCCTTTAGCAGACTCCGGCCAGATCGTGTTACGAGTGAATGCCGAATACGAATAAACGAATTAGGGAAGCGAATACTCGACCGCGTGGAGCGTGAGCTAGCACTTGCCAGACATGGTCTGATCGAGACGAGCGGAAAGTTTCAATCACTGAGCCCGAAAGCTACATTAAAACGTGGATACGCCATTCTTTCAGAAGAGGATGGCAAGACCCTTTCTTCAGTAGCTCGTCTCTCAAAGTCTAAGCGACTGCGGGCAACGTTGTCGGATGGGGGAACGTGGCTGCGAGTAGATAAATCGGGTAACCCTTAAGCTAAGCTGAGTTCAGGCGGCCCAACTGGAACATCTGAAATTTCGTCTAGAACACTTGTCGCGAGGAGAACATTCTCAACTTTCATAATTAGACGTGTCTCAAAATCGCTGCGATCGACCGATGCGTAAAAGTAGTCTATATTTATATTGGCCTGAGCGAAGGCACTGGTTATCTTTGCTACTATCCCCCTTTGATCATCCAGTTTAACTGAAATAACACGTTCGCACTTCACGTCTAAGCCATTGGAAATTAAAACGCTTTTGGCTTCTTCCACTTGGTCCGTGAGGAACCTGAAGTAGCCGCGATAGACCCCGTCAGCGACTGACATCGCATTGGTCCTAACGCCATTTGATGAGAGCGTATCACTGATACGGGCAATATCCCCTAGGGTGTTATTAATTTTTACTGAAAGCTGTTGCTCAATATGCTGGTACACGATGTTCAATGTGGATTGTTGAAATAAGTGATTTGTTCCCTCTAAACCAATGGGATGAAGGGTTGAATAAAATGAAAAACCGGGCTCAAGAGAGACCGGTAAATAAGCAAAATCCTGTTTTGTAGCGACTAGTCAAATAGAGATTAAATATGTTTCTGAGACTTTAGAAAATATCTGAAAACCCGTTCATGGGCGATATTTCGTTTCATATTGGATAGAGCAAAAAGGTGGTTCTCCGTTTCGGTGGATTGAGACAATACTCTCGAAGGTGGATTGTACTGTAAAAATTGTTTTGGTGTCGGGGATTTTTTAATCGGGGGTGTTGGGTTTTCTTTCCGTGATGAGAGTTCACAATAGGAGTCTGCAGACTGTCTGGCTATTCAGTTTAAATTAATGAAACCTATCGTAGTAATTTCTGCGAAAAAGGAAATTGAGGAGCTTTACTGCGAAGGACATATTTTTATAATTGGGCAAATGAATTGTAGGAAATAAATCGAATGAAATTTTGCAGTCTCGTTTTAATTTTCGTTCTTTCGCTATTTTTTTTGAGTTGCCAGTCTACTTCAAGCCAATCGCGTTATCCGATCACATCTAGTGGAATGGCGAAGCAACTCGACGGCGGAACGATCGTTGATCTAAAGGAAGTCGTAATCGATGGCACATCTTCTGGTCTTGGAGCCTATGGAGGAGCGATTGGAGGAAGCTTGGCCGGTGGAGCGATCGGAGCAGAAGCCATTGGAACCAGTTTGGGAGCTACCGTTGGTGCGGCGGGTGGAATGATCGTAGGGGGTGTGGTCGGAACGAAAATCGAGAAGACCTTAACTTCCAAAAGAGCTCAAGAGCTTACGATTCAAATGGATGATGGGGGAACGATCATTGTCCTGCAGGAGATCAGGGTGCCGCGATTAAACATTGGGGATCCGGTGAGGGTCGATTCCAACCTAGCGGGGGCGGCACGTGTATTTCATGCGGATGACAATCCACACACTGATCCTGACACGGAAGCCTATCTGCCAGATGATTTTGAAAGTATTTAGCACAAAGGAGAGAGTTGGTTTTGTGAATCCGCAATCCACTACGGATCGAACACGCCATCATTGGAAGAGATAAAACATGGAATTAAAAACAAAAGGAATCACCGGAGTAATCAGTACCATCATTTTAACCCTCTTGTATGGGTGTGTTTCGGGAGGTGGATACGAAACTGTCCCTCGATCCTCAGCGGGCACAACCCAAACGATTGATCAAGGGACAGTAGTTGCTTCGCGGGACGTTAGGATCGAAGGGGATAGCTCTCAGCTAGGACTTTACGGTGGTGGTATCATGGGAAGTGCCCTTGGATCGACCATTGGGAGCAAGGATGGGCAGGTGCTGGCAAGTGCCGGAGGGGCGGTTGTTGGGGCGGTTGTTGGAAAGCAGGTCGAGAAAGCTCTAACCTCCAAAATAGCTCAGGAAATCACCATAGAGATGGACGATGGGAGGATCGTAGTGGTCGTGCAAGAGTTGCAAGAGCCTAGGTTCAGTGCCGGCGAGCGAGTGAGTGTTTTAGAAGCACGTGGTGGATACGCTCGAGTGAGGCACGAAGACTACACGGCTCCACAATTTTAGTAGGTTTATATCACACGGAATTTATTTGAAAGGAGAAGAAAAGGGAAGGCGGTATCTGCCCCTTTTTTAATCAGCCTATTTGTATATGAGGGCTCCTAAGGAATTTGTTCCAGTACAGTCCGAATTTTCAGACTTGGGCAATTCTACCCAAGGCATTTCTGCCTTGCGAAGTGGATGATTCCAGGGATGTCCTAGTGGAGCCAAACGGAGACTACAGAGGGATCACGGCGACGCCGCAGATATCAATTGTCCCCGATGAGGATCTATTTTTACGTTTCCAGATTGTGGCGACGCCTCAGTCGCAATAAAAATTAAGAGGTGATTTTGTGCCTTGATTTAAAGGAGTTTGATGGCTGGATAAAGCCGCTCCTACGGATTCCCAAGCGAACTTTCCAAGTAGGATATGCTTTCATCTAAACCGCCGGGACGGTTACGTTTCAGCCATTGTTTGCGGTAGGCTTTGATGAGCGATTGGAGTTCGGTATTCAGATGGGCCTGTTCAGGGTAGGCTTTATCCAATTCCTGGAGCCCCTTGTTAACTCCGAAACAAAGTAGTTGGCAGGAGAGGATCAACTCCTCCTTTGCCAGCTTGGTGTTTTCGCAGGAGGTGATTGTACCCCTTAAATGAATGAGCAATTTCAAAAGTCCGGTTCGGCAGTTTTCGAGTTCCTCTTGATTTGTTTTACCGAGGTTGAACTGGAATTTTTCTCCACTGGTAAAGAGGAGATCGTTTAGGAGGGTTCGGTTAATTGGCTGATAGGAGAAGTTGTTTATTAGGTTACTTAGTGAGAAAATCGCTTTGGCAAGATCCAAAGAATTGTCCTTAAAAAAAACTGTATTGACAGCCTGGATATCGTCAAACTTCGATTCGGAAATTCTGTTCCAAGACAGCGTTGCAGCCCATACGATTGCGGGATAGCTGACGGGGGGAAAATGGTGATGGCCAAAGTCGCCCCAATTCGTAAGAAGGGTCCCTCGGGCTCCGAAGCTAATAGCCTGTTCTGTTGCTGCTTTGACATTTGCGATGGCGTTCTTTTGACGCCCGCCTATCGTGTTCCAAGCAGAAGTGCCTGGCGCGACATAAAAGGGAATGCCGGAATCTTGGAAGGAAGCACATTGCTCTTCGAAGGGGTGATCGGCCTCGTACCCCCAAATGACACCGATCGCATCTTTTGGTAGCTCCTTAGCCAGTTCGTACGATTCTAGGATAATGTCGCCCCAGAATTGCATCTTTTTATCTCGGGCCGTTACTTGTTTGTGGATAGAAAAAAGGTGGTCGAGGTAGACGCGATGCTTCCCTTTGGCCTTTACGATATCGCGGCTCCAACCTTGGCCGAGTTCCCAGGGTTCGTCGCCACCGATATTAAATAAGTTGCTGCGGAAATTTGGAAGAAGCTCGTCGTACAATTCGCACACGAAATTGAGAGATGCTTGGTCTGGCTTGAGCGTGCCTCCCCACGGAAAATGACCTGATATGGGGTGCTCATAGCCTTCAGGGCACTCGGCTAGGTGCTTGTAGTTATCATGGCGCAGCCAGCGATCCATATGCGCAAACGAGTTTTGATTGGGAACGAGTTCGATGAATCGATTGTAGCAATAAGTATCCAGCACTTGGGTTTCCTCACCCGTTAAAGGAGACGCGTCCCTCCAAACGTTTTGGTGATTTTGGTAGGCGAACGTGTGTTCCGTGTAGAATTGCAGTTGATTGAATTTGAGAGAAGCGAGTGTGTCGATTAGCTGGAAAAGGGACCTTTGGGTTGGCACCTTGCATCGGCTGATATCCAGCATGTATCCGCGGACTTCGAGGTCGGGTTTATCTTTAATTTGAATACAGGGAAGAAGTCGACCTTTGATTTGGATGATTTGGCTAAGAGTGGTCAGCCCTCGGTAGAATCCGGAATCGGTTCCCGCCTCTATTTCTACTCCTTCATGTCTTATGGAGAGAGAGTAGGACTCTTCTGCTGGTTCGACCGTGGTTTTTTTTAACCGAACTGAGCTGGAATTACTTTTGGTCGATTCGAAATCGATCGAAGGAAAGGTGTCCAGAGTGGATTGAAGCCGCGGGCTTATTTCGAAATCACTTGAAAGTGCAATTGAATCGGGGAGTTCGAAAGTCCCATTTAGTGGAATTATTTCTTTGGGAATTGGGATGAGCTGCATCACTAGATGATTGAGTCGACCGCGATAATGTCGATTAGGTCGGGCAGCTGGGAGATTGATTCAATTTGATAGAAGTTATCATGTTCATGTGGAGTCGAATCCACTCGCTCGTGCTCCCAGGTAATTCTATAGGGGATATGGATTCCGTGTCCTCCCAAGTTCAATACAGGAAGAATATCAGATTTGAGGGAATTGCCGATCATGACGAACTGTTTTACGGGCACCCGAGTTCGTCCTAACACGCGGGCGTAGGACTCCGCTGTCTTTTCTGAAACAACCTCTGCGTGGTCGAAATAGGCAGCTAGCCCAGATTTGGCAATTTTCCGTTCCTGGTCCCGGAGGTCACCCTTGGTAATTAGAATGAGCTGAAATTTTGAACTGAGGTTTCTCAGTACTTCTTCCACATCGTCGAATAGCTCAACGGGATGAGAAAGCATGTGACGGCAGTGATCGATAATACGCTGTATCTCTTCGGATTTGATTTCCCCTTGAGTCAAGTGGATGGCGGTCTCTATGCAGGAAAGCGTGAATCCCTTTATACCGTATCCAAAAAGCTCTAGATTACGCATTTCAGTCTCGTAGAGCACTTTCTCAACGGTTTCAGCGTCATGATACTCAGAGAGAAGCTGGCAGTATTTGCTATGATGGTCCTCGAAAAGATTCTCATTGTGCCAAAGCGTGTCGTCAGCATCGAATCCAATCGTTGTTATTGGCGATTTCATAATCGGTGGAATACTTTCCATCAAGAATCTGGAATCAGCTTTGAGTCAACCCAGTTGCCTCAAGACCTGTTTGAAAGTCAGGCCAAAGGGAGGCTTCGATCTCTAAACCCCTTTGTGAAAAGGGATGAACAAGCGATATGCTGCTAGCGTGCAAAAAGAGCCTAACGAATCCATTCTGCTCTTTAAAAGCGAGATTTCGCCGCGTGTCGCCGTATTTGGTGTCGCCAATGATGGGGCAGTCGATGTGGGAAAGGTGCCTCCGTAGTTGATGACGACGACCCGTCTTGGGATCAAGCTCCACCCAAGCATAGCGGGTTTTAGGGTAGCGCTCTGTAGGAATGGGATGCTCGATAGTGGCTCTAGTGCGATAGAGTGTTTTCGCTTCTTGGGCGGTGTCGCTTTTCGCTTTCGGCCCTCGGTCGAGCATTTTTCTTAAGGGGTGATCAATCACTCCATTTTCAGCAGGATGACCGCGGACGATTGCGTGATAGGTTTTGTTGACCTGACCCATTTTGAATGCCTTTTGCCCTTTGGACAAAGAGGACTCGTTTAGTGCGAAGAGAAGGGCGCCGGAGGTAGGTTTGTCTAGCCGGTGGACGGGAAAAACGTGTTGCCCGATTTGGTCGCGAAGGAGCTGTACTGCGAATTGTGCCTCCTGTGAATCGATGGCGGTCCGGTGGACAAGCAGTCCGGGTGGTTTGTTGATTGCGATGTATTCCTCGTCTTGATAGATGATGGAAAGAGGAGAGGTAGAATCAGACATCATTTCGCTTGGTGAGATGCTGGAGAGACCGCTATCGATTGGAACCAGAATATACTAATCAGTGAAAGAATTTGACCTAGAAGCTTTCTTGATTGGAAATACACCTTGGATAGCGAATTGGGAAAAGGCTTAAGTTTTCAACCCGCTTATCACATACTTTAGTGGATAAATTATAGATATCTCACATTCATGCTTCCTTCAGAAGTGCGACGCTAAACAAGAGGGCCAGCCCTATATTACGAGACTGATTCTAATGGACCCCGTTGACTTCAAGCGACCCTAGGGCACCTTCTACGATTTTCTCCGCGAGGATATTGGCTGAGTCAATTCGAGTCCGTTCGTAGAATGTACCGCTCTTGTTTTTCTTGATCTTTTTTCAGAGGGTCTTGTGTTGAATCTTCCGAGGTTTGTAATCGTTGTGACTATTATTGTCGCAGAATTAGATACGGGTGTAGTCCTTGTATTGCCGAGGCCGACCCAATATGCGGGACTTGCCAGTAGTAAGCTGTCTGCTTTGGAGTTTTAACGGAGCCATGACTATAAAACTGTAGGTAGGCTTCAGAGATCGATTTCCATCACTTTCGAAAACCGGGCCCAGTGTGCCTCTGTGAAAGCAACGATGGGCGGTTTAGCGTAAAAGTGGCACCGGTGATTTGTATTTGCCTCCTCTCCCATGGGGTAAGGAAGATCGTAAATACAGGGGTGATAGGATTGAGGTATGGGAGTGACTGCTTTCGCTGTTCTAGTAAGAGGCGACTGCAGTCGTAGCTTCCGATCTTGACCCAAAAGACCTGTTTAGATTGTGAGAAAAAACGATTCAGAGACTCTCTATTAGTCAATGATAGTTCGTTGAGTATATGGCTTGCCAAGCAAAGGGTTTCCGCTGAGTTAATACTTGAGAGGTTATTGGATAGAATGAAATTAAGATTTGGATACTTTTATTAAGCATTTTATGGGCGAATGAGGTCGCGGCTATCAAATGGTCCCATAAGATTACCCCCGTTACTTTATCTATTCCAAATGCCTCGAGGATTCTGAGCGTCCTGATTCCCGTTCCGCAACCCCAGTCAAGAATCTGATACGATTGCAACTGCCAGTCCAGTTGCTCGGCCTGAGAGATTGTGGCATCCCATTTCCATCCGATTTGAGAGGCAAAGTACTGGTGGTGCTGGACAAGGTCTTTTGCGGATTCCCAATAGAGACCAATGCTGCCACTTGCGTCGAGAAAACGATTTCTCAGTCGATGTAAGATTTCCCAGTCTGAAGCAACTAATTCCATTGCAAGGGATTGGTTTGAGAAGGAGCCATCGGTATCAATATGAAAAGTCCATGGATGGGGCAATTGGAATCCGGGCCCTGAGACTTTGCAGTTAGGCTGATCCAAGCGAGTGGGGCTAGGGTCAGATTTTCGCGATCAGACTTGTCATGGTAGTGTTACGTCTGTGGAGTCTGGACCGATAGAATGAAAACAATTTGGAGAGTTTCTGGCTACTTGTTCCGGTACAAGTCGATGTTTTGGATGACCATTGGGCTGGCCATAACGAGTACGCTATTTGTAATGGTGATACCCTTGGTCACGCGTTACGTGATCAACGAAGTATTGCCTGAGAAAGAGATGGGCAATTTATGGTTGGCCATTTGTGCTATAGCAGGCTGCTTTTTCATGCGCGAGCTTTTTAATTCATTTCGTATCCGTTTAAACAATACACTGGAGCAAAAGGTTCTTATTGATATTCGGAAAGACTTGCATGACAAATTGATGGAATTGCCCATCGGCTATTTCGATAGTCGCAAGTCAGGAGACATTGCCTCGCGAGTGATAGAGGACGTGGAATCAGTGGAACGGGTAATCCTCGACGGAACGGAGCAAGGGAGTACGGCTATTTTGACCGTTCTTGGAGTGGCTAGCATCATGTTTTATTTCGAGCCGACTTTAGCGACACTAATGATCTTACCTATCCCTGTAATGTTGGTCATGCAGCGTTTTCATTTTCGCGCTCAAGGCAAGAATTGGCGTAATGTGAGGGCTGCAGCGGGTGAACTTAATTCGCTTTTGATTGAGGACATACAAGGTAATCACTTGATCAATTCGTTTGCCCTAAAGAACCAGGAGAAAAAGCGATTTCAAGAACGTCTCTTGGAGCTCAAAAAACGCACGCTTATATCGATGTATCGCTGGTCTATCCACGGCCCCATAACGAATTTCGTAGTCAGCTTGGGAACGGTCGCAGTGGTGGGATACGGTGGCTATTTATTTGCAACAGAACCCGAACGTTTCGGTACAGGGGATCTCTTAATGTTCTTCCAGCTGGGGGGCATGCTTTACCTGCCTTTGTCTCAATTAAATGGGCTTAATAATCTGCTTGCCACGGGAAAAGCCTCCAGCGAGCGGGTATTCGAGATGCTCGACTATCCGGTAGAGATCACAAATCCGGATACTCCAGAACCTTTTCCAGATGGGCTCCTTGAAGTAGCGTTCAGCTCGGTCAACTTTGCTTACAATGGCCGAGAAGATTTGCTTACGGATTTCTCTCTGAATCTGGAGAAAGGAAAAGTGACGGCACTGGTGGGTCACACGGGAGCCGGGAAGTCGACCGTGGCCAATTTGATGCAGCGATACTACGATGTTACGACTGGCACGGTGACGATTAACGGCATCGATGTTAGGGAGATTGATCTAGTCGATTTGCGGGTGCATATTGGGGTGGTCGCTCAAGATCCGTTTCTCTTCGATGGAACCGTTCGGGACAACTTATTGCTGGCGAATCAGGGAGCTACGGAAGCGGATTTGATTGAATCCCTGAAGGGTTCAAGCGCATGGGAATTCGTTTCAAATCTTCCCGATAAAATGGATACACGAATAGGAGAACGTGGAATTCGACTGAGTATGGGAGAGAAGCAGCGTCTTACAATCGCAAGGGTTATATTGAGGAATCCACCACTTGTAATTCTTGACGAAGCGACATCAAGTGTGGATACGATTACCGAAGCAAAGATCCAGCATGCGGTTAGCAATCTAGTGAAAGAGCGAACAACGCTGGTCATTGCCCACCGGCTCTCAACGGTGCGGCAAGCTGATCAGATCGTAGTTTTGGAGAAGGGTCGCATTATCGAAAAAGGTTCTCACGATCAGCTAATTGGCGGGGGGGGACATTACGCCCGGCTCTGGCAGACGCAAACCGATCTTATTGCGGAAGACGCTTTGTAAAACTGTCAGTAATCGATTATTACCAGTGCCTAAAATAGCCCTCATCGGTCCCGGAGCAATTGGAGGAGCTCCCGAGAGGTGGCTGGAAACGAAAGCAGATAACGATCTTGTTTTTTCCTCCTAGAATTCTTTCAAAGTGCTCGTGGTCGATTCTCTTTTTGGATCGTTAGCGTCGTCTCCAAGAGTTATAAGGGATCCTTTACTCGCCGGTCCTGCAGACTGGATTTTAATTAGCCCTAAAACCTGCCGAATAGATGATGCTGCAGATTGGATTTTACCGCTTATTCATGCGGATACTCACATCGCTTTTATTCAAAACGGCGTGGAGCACCTAGCGAATTTGAGGCCTTATGTATTAGCTGATCGCATTTTACAGGTTATCAAAGATTGTCTTGCAGAGCGAAGCGAGCCCAGCAAGATCCTGCAAAGAGGATTCGTATTAATGACGATACTAAATACGTCATCATCCACCATTGCTTCGCTGTTTCCTGCTGAAGGTTTTCAGATTAGGTTGACCGATGAATGGAGTGCAGCCGCATGGAGAAAGCTCTGTATTAACAGTGGTGGAGCAGTCTCGGTTCTATTGAATCAAGCAGCAAATCTGTTTCGAGAAAGAGATGCAGCGAACATAATTAAAAATTTGATACATGAATGTATCGCGGTCGCTCGAGTAGAAGGAGCACAGGTAGAAGATTCAATTTTCGAGAAGATCGTTATAGGTCAGTCGTCGGCTACCGAAGGAGTGATGAATTCCATACACGCGGATATAGTTTATAAACGGCCCATTGAGTGGGACGCTAGAAATGGTGTGATTGGTAGACTCGGGGAGAAGCATGGTGTAGCGACTCTTTTTAATGAGATGGCAGTATTTCTTCTAAAGGCTGTTGAAGCCAGTTATGCCAGATGGTAGTTGCAAACTGTTATCTTTGAATGCGAGTTTAATCGGTACCAAACGACGAGACGCATACCTATTTTAAATTGATGGAAGCATGTGGAAATTCTGGATAGATACGGGGGGCACATTTACTGACTGTTTAGCTCTCTCGCCTGTCGGAAAGAAGCATAGACTAAAGGTTCTATCTAGCTCGGAGATTCGAGTTCGAGTGGTTGAGGTGTTGGGGCCGAACTGGTTTCGATTGGAGGTTCCTTTCGATACAGTAGACGACTTTTTTGTTGGATACAGACTGCAGGTTTGCGAACTAGGCACGGGTATTGGCCAAATTGTATCTTGGTCTAGCGAGGAGTGCTTGTTAGAGTTGGATGTCAAAATTTCCTCTTTAGAGCAGGGAGCTCTTTGTACGATTCAATCATTAGAAGAACCTCCTATTCTTGGGATGAGATTGATTACGCAGACGCTTCTAGGAGAGGCTTTGCCCCCCCTCGAGCTCCGATTGGCAACTACACGAGGTACTAATGCGTTGTTGGAGGGAAAAGGAGCAAGGGCCGCATTTTTCGTTACTAGAGGCTTCAGGGACCTACTTCGAATCGGCAACCAGCAGAGACCAGACCTCTTTAAGCTTGGAATTAAAAAGCGAAAGCCGTTGCATTCATTAGTATTCGAAGTCAGCGAGCGCCTAGATGCGAAGGGTAACATTATAGAGTCGCTGTGTGAGGAGGAGGTGCGCATGTTTGCCGTTCGTTGCCGTGAGGAGGGGATTGAATCTGTAGCGGTCGCCTTGTTGCATAGCTACCGAAATTCAGATCACGAAAAGCGCATCGGCGAGATCCTTAGAATGCAAGGGATTAATCATGTATCCCTTTCACATGAGCTTTCGGCAAAGATCAAAATTTTACAGCGAGCTGAAACATCGATGGTGGATGCGTATCTCGCACCGATAATGGACACCTACTTGGACGCAGTTCAATCTGTGTTGTCGGTAAAAAATCTAAGGATCATGACCAGTGCAGGTGGACTTGTTTCACGAACTTACTATCGTCCGAAAGATAGTTTATTGAGCGGCCCAGCGGGAGGAGTAGTCGGGTCTTCAAGTGTCGGAAAGGGGGCTGGGATCGATCGGGGAATAGCGTTCGACATGGGGGGAACGAGTACTGATGTATCCCGTTTTGAAGGACGACTTGACTACCAGTTTGAACAGGTGATTGGGGGAGCAAAAGTATTCGCACCATCCTTGCGGATTAAAACAGTGGCGGCGGGAGGAGGTTCGCTCTGCTGGTTTGATGGATCTGCTTTGAGAGTTGGGCCTGAAAGCGCAGGTGCTTGGCCAGGACCGGCCTGTTATGGAGCCGGTGGCGGGCTTACTCTAACGGATGTAAATCTTCTTTTGGGGCGAATATATGCGTCCGAATTTGGGATACCGATTTTTCCAGAAGCAGCATCGGAGGCACTGGATAAATTGGTAGATGAAGTTCAGGCACTTTCAGAGATGCCAGTAGCTGAGTCAGACCTCCTGCAAGGATTACTTGACATTGCAAATGAGCACATGGCCGATGCGATAAGGAGCATTTCGATTAGAGAAGGGTACGATCCGTCGGATTATGCTTTGGTTGCATTTGGTGGGGCAGGTGGACTGCATGCCTGTGCAATAGCCGATATTTTAGAGATGGATTCTGTGCTCTTCCCTTTGGACGCTGGACTATTGAGTTCTTATGGTTTGCAGCAAGCGCGTGTGGAGACGTTCAAAGAGCGACAGATTCTTCTTCCGCTAGAAGATTGCAAAGATGAAATAGAGGAGTGGAAGTCCTTGCTAGAGGAGTCCGCGTACGAAGCCCTTGTTTTGGATGGAGAGCGTCGAGAGAACTTAGAGATTAGAGCTAGCCAAGTTGAGATCCGGTTCCTTGGCCAAGATTCTGGATTATTGATTGACCTTGTCTCAGTCGAAAGTTTGGAGAAGGACTTTAAATATGTTTTCGAGGTTCAGTATGGATTCATACCGGAACAAACGATAGAGGTTGTTTCGATCAAGGTCTCTGTCGGCGTTAGAGACAGAATTGGAGAAAAAGAGGTGTTTGAGGTTCAAAAGGAATCTGAGACAAAAGCTGAGGGCAGATATAATAGAGGTTCTCTGACTCCCGGAACTCGAGTTTTCGGGCCCGTAGTGGTACAAGATCGTTTTAGCACGTTCTATGTTGATGTGGGTTGGGAGGCTATTGTGGGAAGTCGAGGCAGCCTAAAGTTGAGTAGAGATAAAGGTGCAGGGATTGAGAAAAAATCTAACGTGGAATTTGTGGAACTCGAACTCTACACCAACCGTTTCCTTTCTTTGGTGGAAGAGATGGGGAACTTACTCGAGCGTTCTGCATTTTCCACGAATGTAAAAGAGCGAAAGGACTTTAGCTGTGCTTTATTGGACTCAAATGGCTCTTTAATCGCCAATGCACCGCACATCCCGGTGCATTTGGGTGCGCTTGGTGTTTGCGTGAGAAACGTTTCTAGAGTTCTCGATTTAAAAGCTGGGGACGTAGCGATAACGAACCACCCTGGGTTTGGGGGATCCCACCTACCCGACCTTACTTTGATTGCTCCGGTCTTCACAGACGAGGATCAATTGATTGGGTATGTGGCTAATCGGGCTCATCATGCTGAGCTGGGGGGAATTAGCCCTGGCTCGATGCCTCCAAATGCTAAGTGTCTTGAGGAAGAGGGGGTTGTATTTGAACCTGCATTCTTAGTGAGAGATGGTAAAGTCGATTGGTCGAGTATCGAAAGAACTCTGACCAGTTGTGCGTATCCAACTCGCCGATTAAGGGAAAACCACTCGGATCTTGCGGCCCAGTTAGCATCTATTCGATTTGGGGAATCGGAATTAAGAAAAATGGTGGGTTACTATGAATTGGATACGGTCCGCCATTATATGGCCTCTCTGAAGAAGCGTGCTGCAGGGGCGTTGCGAAGTACCCTTGCGGGTTTAACGTTTGAAGAGCAAGCCGCAGAGGAGTATCTGGATAACGATGCCCCGATTGCAGTTAGGATCCGTCATATAGATGACAAATTGGTTATAGACTATGCCGGAAGCGCGGAAGAGCAACTGACAAGCTATAATGCAACTACTGCTATTGTAAAGAGCGCAACCCTGTATGTGCTACGCTTGTTGGCTAATCAGTCTATTCCTTTGAACGAAGGTTTTATGGATGTTGTGGACATAAATATTCCCGAGGGGATGTTAAGTCCGCGTTTCAACCAAGATCCTGCTTCTTGTCCTCCAGTCGTAGCGGGCAATGTGGAATTGAGTCAACGCATCGTGGATACATTAATAAAAGCGTTTGGATTGGCAGCGTGTAGTCAAGGTACCATGAACAATCTCATATTTGGTAATCATCAATTTAGCTACTATGAGACGATCGCGGGGGGAGAGGGCGCAACATCTACTGGGCCGGGTGCTGATGGAGTCCATACGCATATGACTAACACGAGGATTACGGACCCGGAGATTCTTGAGTTTAGATTTCCTGTAACTTTAGAAGTGTTTGAGATTAGAGAGAATTCTGGAGGCGTTGGAAGGTACAAAGGAGGCGAGGGTTTACGAAGGCGAATTCGCTTTCTTGAGCCAGTAGTCGTTTCGCTTTTGACCCAACACCGTGTGTATCGACCCTTTGGATTAGAAGGAGGGGGTGTGGGTGCGTTGGGGAGCCAGTGCCGGATTGCTCTTGGTGGTAAAAAAAGCTTTATTGAAGGTAATGGCTCCTTCCCCTTCGAGATAGGTGAAGCCATTGAGATACTGACTCCAGGAGGCGGAGGATGGGGGTCGGAGACGCGTTAAACATCAGTGCTTCTCAAAACGCGTTTGGAGGCTTTCTAGGTCAGAACTGGTTGGTCGGTCGATGGTGCGGTTAGGTTTTGTTGACGTGCTAGCGGAATTGGTTGGTTTAGACAGCTCTGAATCAGGTGGCTCCCTCAGTTTTTGGAGAATGCGTTTTTCCGAAACAGGGAAAGCGGTTCCGAGGGATTGGGCAAAAAGTGACAATGCGTATTCCTCGATTGACCATGCTATGTCGCTGTATTGAGAAGATCCTACCTTGGAGGCCGCTAGTTGGTTTCGTAATCTATCTATTTCCCCTTGGCGGGCGGCGTCTCTCTCGGGATCACGTATTCGGGATTGAAGACGCACAAGTAACGACTTTAGATAAATGGGTAGTCGATTGAGTGCCCAATGAGGGGTTTTTTCAAGGAAGTCGGTTGGAAGAAGTCGATCAATTTCATGATCCAAATCGATGGGAAGGTCTTTCTTGACCTTCAGTTCTTGACGAGTAATCAGGATCTTTTGCAACAGGTCAATCAGCTTGTATACGAGGCCTCGAGATTGGGATTTCGCGGATTCAATTTTATTCTGAATATCAGCGACAGAGATGGTATTTATATTGTGGGTGCATAGGTGCTTCTCGATATGTGAATATGCCTGTTCCTTGAGCTTGTCGAGAGGAGCGAATGAGATAGCGGTGGATCCTAATTTGGAAAAGTCCTTTAAATCTTCGCGAGTCCAGGCGAGCTCTTTGCGCAGTTCATGTTTGATGAGCTGTTCGATTCCTAATGAATTTGCAGTCTTTGATTCCTCAAATGACTTTAGGAGGGTGAGCTTTACGACATCACCTTGCCGGTGCAAAGTGGGATAAGCGAATAGTGGTAGGCCATTGATTTCACCAATCTTCCTTTTTTCTGGTTGTGATTCAAGATCGTCAACTGATTCGATGGTACGAGACCATTTTTTTAAAGCGGCTTCCCAAAGTGAGGTGTTTCTGTTCGAATTATGATGCGTCGTAGACGATTCGCGGGATCTGATTTTCTTTCGAATGGATTCGGCTGAACGATCTTCCAAGACCGTTTCGCCTTTGCTGTCGTGCACTCGAATTCGCACCCGTAGATGTTCCGGAATACCATCTTCTTTCCAATCGCTGTAATACGTTTCGATACCGTATGAAGAGCTAAGATGGGAAGATAGGCACTCACATAGACTTTGCTCATTCGGCACTAGACCCCTAGAGATGTCTTTTGCGGTTTTCGCTAATGGTTGTAACCTTCTCCTCAGATCCTTGGGGAGTCCTTTCAATAGATAGTAGACTTTGGATTCTAAATGACCAGGAACGAGCCAGTCGAGCAGTGGACTGTTTAGGTTATCAGCCTTGGAGTAGGGGATATTGAGTGTAACACCATCACCTTTTTCGCCAGGCTGGTAGTTATACTCTATTGGCAAAGCAGTGTTCCCAAACTCAACGGATTCGGGGAAAGCAGACAGGTCGATCGTGTCTTCAGATTGTGGAGTCAAATCGGACTCCGTCATCTCAAGACGGTTCGAACCGTTGATCTTTAGGTAGCCATTGAGATCGCCAATTGAAGCTATATTTTTTAACCGGCTCGAATAGAATTGAAATGCTGCTTCCTCGATACCTATCCAGCTCTGTATTTTAGTGATGGTTTGGGCGTTCTGGATCCGGTTCTTCAATTTTCGATTTACTTCGAGAAAATTGAGGTTCTGAGAAATCTCAACATTCTCGTTCAACAAACCTTCACGGATAAAGATCTCTGTTGCTCTAGTGGGATCTACCTTGAGATAGGAGACCGTTTTGCGCTGCAATTCCAAACCATGGATTCGAATACTCTCCCGACATACGACTCTTCCTTTGTCAGTCTCAAAGCTGGGCTGGCTATAACTGTACTTGAGAATATGCTCGCCCATGAGAACGAGCCAGGTCGGATCGATCACCGCGACTGTGCGTGCGTAGAGACGATTGGTTTCCACGATTTCCCCAGCAAGAATCCAATCTGGAGAGGATACCTTTTCTTCGATTACTTGTTTTTGCTTTTTCGATTTCGCGAATTGGGCCTTTTTGTTAAACAGTCCCGAGCCAGGAAAGATCATAATTTTCCTGTTACCTGTAGATCGATAAAAGTTGGGTTCATCTTTGCGGGCAGGATTTGCGAGGAGACCGGCCGCTAGGCATTGATGAATGGAGCGGTACTCAATACCGCCGTACTCCCTCAATCGTTGTTTCTCATTTTCGTTTTTGTAGTGGGTCGATTGGGATTTGCTTTTACCAGTACGATCAAATTCACGAAGCGCTTGGGCTAGTTGGTCTTTGACATCTTTCCACTCTCGAATTCGCAAATAGGAAATATAGTGCGATCTGCAAAACTTGCGAAGTTTACTCTGTGATATTTTATCGGAGCCTGAGTGGAGAGCCTCCCAAATATTGAGAAGCGTCAGAAAGTCTGATTGCTTGTGGATAAATTCCCTTTGAGCGATTCTAGCCTGCTCTTCTTCCCCAAGTGGCCGTTCCCGGGGATCGGGTATTGTGAGCGCAGATGTGATGATAAGAATTTGCTCAAGCACTCCCTCCTTTTCTGCTTGTAACAACATACGACCCGCCGTGGGGTCGATTGGAATCTTTGCCAGCTTACCGCCCAATTTAGTAAGTTTGTGCTCGGAGTCAATTGCACCCAACTCTTCGAGTAGGGCAAAGCCGGACCGAATGGCAGCGATGCTCGGAGGATCGATAAAGGGGAATGACTCGATTTCCCCAAGTCGAGAGGCCATCATCTTTAGGATCACCTCGGCCAGATTCGATCTTTGGATTTCCGGAGTTGAAAACTCGGACCGTTTTATGAAGTCAGTTTTTGAATACAGTCGGATACAGATCCCGTCTCGAACGCGTCCACAACGCCCTGCTCGCTGGTTGGCACTGCTTTGCGAGACCTTTTCAATCGGCAGTCGTTTGGTCCGGGCTCGCGGGTTGTAGCGACTGATCCGAGCTAGTCCGGTATCTATGACAAAACGAATACCCGGAATGGTCAGTGACGTTTCGGCGATATTGGTCGCCAGAACGATTTTCCGACGGGGTAGTTGGGCGAATATCTGTTGCTGGTCGGTATTGGAGAGTTGTCCATAGCAAGGAAGGACGGAACAGCGATTCCCCAGCCGTCCTTCTAAGCGTCGCTTGGTCTCCCTAATATCCTTCTCGGTCGGGAGGAATGCGAGGATGTCGCCGTGGCCGAATTCCCCTATGATTCGATCAACCGATTCTGTAATTCCGTTGAGGAACGTGTATTCTTCCTCACCATCCAAAAGCTCTTCCAAGGGAGCATATATGATATCGACTGGATAAACCCGTCCAGAGACTTCAATGATCGGAGCGTTTTCGAAGATCTGAGAAAACTTGTCGGTATCGATCGTTGCGGAAGTAATAATTATTTTGAGATCCGGACGTTTCATTCGCAGGCGATTGAGATGCCCAAGTAGAAAATCGATATTCAAGCTTCGTTCATGAGCTTCGTCGATGATGATGGTATCGTATTCACGCATCAGGGGATCTGATTGAATCTCTGCCAGCAGCATGCCATCGGTCATAAACTTGATTCGAGTTTGAGGACTTGTTTTGTCTGCGAATCGAATTTTACAACCAACCTCCCCCCCGTATTCGACATCCAATTCTTCTGAAACACGTTTGGCGATTGATAGGGCAGCGACGCGACGCGGTTGAGTACACGCAATCCGTTTGATTCGACCTCTACCCGCATCGATACACATCTTAGGAATCTGGGTTGTCTTGCCAGAACCGGTTTCACCTGATATAATAATAACGGGATGGTTCCGAACGGCAGCGATAATCTCCAACCGTCTCTTGCAAATGGGCAGATCTTGTTGATAGAGGATCTTGCTGGGATTCCAGGAAGGTCGTTTCGCTATGTTACGTCTTGGTTGCCGTCTTTCTTTCATTTTTCTATCTCTTACGAGTGCGCTTGAAAATCTTCAGAGCCTGAATCCAGTCTTCGTCGTTCGGATAGTAAAGGCTGCACCAGATAATATTGAAGTTAGAGTCAACTATTGAAAGTAAGGGAGCATCTGATGGGTTTTTTTCGAGAATAGTGGAGTGGCTCTTTAGGAAACCGCTTTTGAGAAACGCACTCGCAACGGTTCGCTTGGCGTAGCTACTTCCGGGCCATGCGAAGTCAAGGAGCCAAGGTCTAGATTCCAGGGCACTCACTAATGAGGCGCATCTTAATGCTTCATTGAGATCTTCTTGCGACCTAGAAGTGATGAGGAAGATTGGCCATTCATTAATGGTTAAGTATTCACCATCGAGTGTCTTGCAGGTGAATTCTTGTGCACCTGTCTCCTTGGTGAAAAGACCAAGTATTAGTGCGAAAAGTATTCCGAACGTCGATCTCATGGTTGCTGGGTTTTAGTTTGGGTTAAAAAGCAGGCCATTGTAGATCAGAAAGAGTCCACTCTTTTCGATACATTTCCGGAATTAATATTCGAGCCTCTAGTGCACGCCTTCTCCGAATTGAGGTCCGGGCAAAGGGTTAGGACACTATCAATCAATGCCAGAGCTAGGGGATAGAGACTGCTAAACAGATGGAGAATGGAGTGGCGATGGGGTTAGTTAGTAGGATGCTAATGTGTATTCCTCTGGGCGGATTGGCCAACAGGTCGTCGGAAGCGGATGCTCCTACTAACCCAGTGAGCAGGAAGCCGACTAACGAAGAAACGGGAATGTCGTCAGAAAGGGTAATCGGTCCATTGTGCAGGCTTAGATGTCGTTCAATCCATTACTGACGAATCCATTTGTAGAATAGGCCCGTTACCAAAAAGCCCAACAGCAAGTAGGGGCCCATTCCGGCAATTAGGCCCCACGTTTCGATCAAGTAAGTCCGTATTGGGTTCATGAGTTCGGAAAAACATGTTGCTCCGGGTTGACCTTGTCGAGGGATCAACTTGCGTCCTGAGAAGGAGCTTAGTTGGTTTTGTCGCTGTCCCGAATTGAAACCGGAATCCGGACTCGAGCAATCAGACCACTGGGAGAGGAAGGTACCATATCCAAATGGCCACCCTTGAGGGCCAATTGAGTACGGATCTGAAAAAGGCCGATTTTGTTTAGGGGCACGTTGACGCTCTCTAGTTTCTCGTCAAGACCGACTCCGTTGTCCTCAATCTGAAGTACCCATCCATCTTCGTCTCTGAACAGAGTGATGATACAGAGGTTCGCTTTTGAGTGGTTAACGACGTTGGTGATGAGCTCGCGAAGTATTTCGAAAAGAAGGTCTTTCTTCTGTTCGAGTTCGATGGACTGTTGATCTGCAATAGATATACTGATGTCGATTCCATGTTCTTTTTGCGTCATGGCTACCATGCGTTTAGCAGCACCGACAAAGCCCTCTTTCGCTGGATTGGGAGGATTGAAGTCCGCAATCGGCTCCTGGGCGAAGTCGAAGGGTAGTGATTCCTGTTCGGGAGCTGCAGCCTTTTTTCGAGCGACCGACTTCAATATCTCTTGATATGCTGCCTTTTTATCGATCGAGAGGGATTGATCCTGCTTGGAAGTATCGGGGCTCGATTTTGCGAGCTTCTTGCGCTTTACCTCCTTTGGTCTCGGGCTGTTGTCTGATTTTTCGGTTACGATCGGTGGTACTAGCTCGCTCACTTGATTCTCGGGGGTTTCTGAATCTGTTACTGAAAACGGAGCTTGGGGTTGAGGCTGCATCGTGGGGCCCCCGCTGTGAGCAATCTCGCCGGCTAGGCTCTTCAATTTCTGGTCTGCCTTTCGCAAGGCTTCCTCCTTAGCCTGAAATGCATCCTGGATTGCTGTGTTTGCTTCGGCGAGACGTTCGTAAAATTCGTTCGTCTTTGGAGTTTCGCGAATGACACCGATTATGGCGGTCTCGTCGAAGGCATTCCCTTTCCAAATTTTGCCGCGTAGTTCCAGCCCTAGAAGAGGCATTTCGTCGCCATTGACCCGAAAATGGCTGGAAACGGTGTCGTTCTTGAGTGGAAATCGATCGAGACTCTCGAAAACGGCTGATTGGTCCTCCGGAAAAACTTGCCCGACGATTTCGTCCAGGCTCCTCTCTACCGGGCTAGGAGGGAAGTGGAGCATCGCTAGAGCGATTGAATCAAGGACAAACTTATCCTGTTTAGGATAGTAGGTCCAAGCACCCATCAGCCCCATTTCGAGAGTCAGGTTTAGACGGGACTCGAGTATGGATTTCTCGGAGGCGAGGGTGTGGCGCACGATGGTGGAACGAATCGCTTGCTCAACCAATGAAGGAGAAAGGTCTTCCTTACACAGTAACTCATCTATCCCGCTCGGGCGAACAAATTCAGGATTGTTTAGATTGCGGCGGTCGGTGAGTCCGAGAATGGGATTGTCGAAACCGGCAATGCGAAGTCGATCAATCTCGTTTTCAGGCTGCTCAAGTGAGTCACAGTCCAGAAACAGCAAATCGAACCCGCGGGTTCTTAACATGTTTCTGGCATCCTCGATGGAAGTATAGCGTTGGAGTTTGTAGTTGTTGAGCTGAGACCGTCTCAAATCAGCCCTCAGGGGCGCCGCATTGTCTTCATCGCTTATTATCGCTAGCGAAAATGGAGTTCCACGAATTTCCCTGATCAGGGGTGAAGGCACCTTCGATCGGTCTTTGCTGAATGGAGACTGCGATTGGGACATTATTTTGATAGAGGAGGAAACGGAATCAGTTTCTGATACGAGGGATCAAGGATGTAAGGATTCTATTCGGGTGCAATTACGAGATCGTTTTGAGAAAGTTGCTGGCGGATCACTGAATGACGCTTGAAATAGGAAAAGGAAGAAAAACTAGGGGCATGATTTCCAGCATCCTAAACGCGAATAAAAAGGATTTGAGCAGTTGGAAATCATGCGATCAGTGTTCACTATTCGCTAAGTGGTCCAGAAGTTTCAGAAGGTGCAACATTTGTCTCCGCGTTTAATTTAGACGTAAGTAATAGCGTGGAAAGTTATTCACACGTTATTTACGGAGCAAGGTTTGTTCTGTTTCTAAACCAATGGTTGTAGGAATTCCCGTGTGAAGTAGTTGATGTTGTCTTACATGCTTTGATCGGGGAGTTGTTTGTGGGATAGTGTCAAAGAATGGGGAAAACGGTGGTTTCAGGTTTTTTTCGTGTGGGATAGCGAATCAAAGTCGAGAATTCTACTTCAAATGCCCGAAGACCGGGTCAACAAATGACCAAGAGGCCCATTTTTAAACGATTATTTTGCGGTTCTTATAGCCCAAATATCTGGCGGAGGTGCTAGAATTGACTGGGTGATAACGTTTCGGAAAAGCCAGACGACGCGATGAACCGGGTTTTTGTCAATTTCGTTTGCAGCCGCCATCATTACACAACTCAACATCATAAATAAGTGGATTGAACCTGCTGTCGACCAAGTGAAAATTCCTGTGTCATCTTTCCACCCCTATCACTATTGCTTCCGTGCTTCTCCAAGCAAAACCGCCTCTAAAGTCTTTGCTGGCAGAGAAACTGTTAATTCGCGGTTTTGCACTTCGAGGATCGCTTCGCTTCCAAACAAACCTTGTACTCCTTCTGCGGAATGAACTTCACCAATTGGTATTCGCACGAGCTAGCACCGATCGCTGAAATTTCCGATTACAAGAACGCGTTGCGATTTTGTCTCGCGAACATACGCCAGCACATGATGGAAATGTACGAATGTGTGATTTCGCATGACGGACTTTCAGTTGTCGAATGTCTGATTGAGTGTGTAGAGTTTTACAGGGCCGCTTTCGATGCCGCGATACCCCGTAAAGAAGTGGCATTCGAAGTGATTGATGAAGAAAAGCATGATGTAACCGATATGTCTGCTGCACTCACTTTAGCCGAGGAAGCTTGGCCAGGCAAATTTGGGGTGTATTATCACAAATCGGAACCCACCAAGAATGAGCTCAAGAAAGATTTGATCGACAAAGCCTAGCGACCAGACAGGGCTTTCGTATGTAACCAATCATCTAAGAAAGTTGGTGGTATGTGGTGCGCGGGTACGGCGAACTCTTTAGGTACTTAGCTGGTATTCCGGTATCATGACTTTATTCAATTGGTCTTATTTCGGATCGCTTTTGCCCGATTCTGTGGCATATTTGGCAAGGCTTTTAGGATATGTGCAAATTAAATATGTCATTACTAATTGATTACTTTTAAGGTTGAATTTCTGCGTTCTGCGATGGTATGTTTTTAATGGTGATTCAGCCCGAGTGATCGCTCGAATCGAAAATAGTTGAGTCTTCAGAGAAAGTTTCCTAAGAAACTGATGCGTTTGCTAATAACTTGCCGGAGTTCGGAAACCCTATGCAATCGTGGCGAATCCGAACCCTTAAATGCCCCTGAGTAAACAGGGATTTCTTGCCATAGTGTATGCGTTCTCCATTTTTTCATGTCGTGTGTAGGAACTCGGATTAACCTCTAATTAGAATCAAAATGAACCATCCAAAACACATTCGGGCAATTAGTTTGATCTGCCTCCTTCTGGTTTTGGTCTCTGGGTTTGCCGACCCTGCCCTTGGTCAGGCGGCGGTTGAGGGGAAAGAGAAGTCAGGCCAGAGTTCCGATGGCAGGCTCGAAGTGATTTTGGAGAATTCGACGCAAGAAGAGACCAAAAAGCAAAAACAGAAAAGCCTGGTCAAATTGGAAGAACTGCCGCCTGAGGAACGGAGGCGCATGGAAATGCGAATGATGGGGGTGGACTTTCATAGCAAAGGCGGAGTGGGTTACCGGGGGAGCTGGGAGTTTAGATCGGGTGTAACGAATTTGTATCCACCGTATTATGACGGATGGGAAGATGGGAGGGAGATGAAGGGGCTCTACGAGGATTACGCGCGGAAAGGCGAGCCAGGATACACGCTATCAAGAATTATATACAACGACCGCTTTTTCCAGCAAACGGGATCGGAATTTGTGAATTTTTTCTCTTTGTTTTGGATACCCGAAGCTTATGCGTTCTCACTGTTCACTCCAAGTAGCTTCGAGAAAGTCAAAAACACGATTCGCGAGCGAATTATTGGAGCAAGGAAAGAATATGCGGAACGCGAAAAGTTCGATTCGTTTGAAGACTACATTGCCTTTAAGTTTGGAAACGATTTCGAAATGAAGGGTTTCGTTGATGGTTATTGGATCGAGGCCAATCAAGGTCCAGAACACCTCACCTATTTCTACACCTCAGAATTCGTAGGCTACAGGCGGAGGAAAAAAGAGGCCTACGAGACTCCTTTGATCGCTACTGCGACTTACATGATCGTGAGGAACAAGATGGTGAAAATAGATGTTGTGAGGGAATACGTAGGTCGAGATGATATTCCGATTCTATTAGAATTTACCTCCAAACTTCGCGTGGACATGATAGTCGTAAATCGTTAAGGAAAATCAGACTGAGGTTTGAACGCGACGATCTTTAGGTATTGAGTTATTTGATTCGATTGTACTTAAGGATTTGATCATGAGTCTAAACCGCTACGAACAGATACTAATGAACTATTTGGAGTGCCATTCTGAAGAAAAGCGGTTCTGGGAAGCAAGAGTGACTGAAATCTCTCGGAGTGGAGGAAGGCTGGAATCTAGGGCCCTTGAGTTAAACGGGATTTTATGGGAATATTTTGAAGAGCGGGCACGCTTTGAGTCTCCATTTAGGGAAGTTCTGATTCATGAAGGTGACCCAAAGACAAGTATGCTCAACTTGTCGGAATACCTTCTCCGAATGTGGGCTCCACCTACACAAAAGAAAAGGAGTCTCTGTTAGGATGGGCCACTTCGAGAACGGTCGGTTTTTCGTTTCGCTTCAAGTTTTTCTTCCCGCCAAGTCTCTCTCTCTTTTGGTGTCATGCCGATGTGCTTGCGAGAAAGTTTCTTGCTGATTTCAACTTGCTTTTGGCGCTGCACGGCTCGTTCGCGCTGTTCGTTACTGAGAGATTTGTGACAGTAGGAACAGCTAACGCCTTCAACATAGTGTTCAGACTCTTTGTCTGCCTCGGAAATCGTATGGCGGCAAGCATGGCACATGTCGTACTCGCCTGGCTCTAGATTATGATCAACAGTGACGCGATTGTCGAAGACGAAGCAGTCGCCTTCCCAAAGACTCTCAGAAGCGTCGACTTTCTCGAGATAGTTCAGGATCCCACCGTCCAAGTGATACACTTTCTGAAAACCTTTTTTGAGCAAAAGCGATGTAGACTTCTCGCACCGAATACCTCCGGTGCAGAACATGGCGATCGGTTTGTCTTTTTTTTCTGCGAGCTCTTTGTCGACGTATTCAGGAAAGTCACGGAAGCTTTTTGTTTCCGGATTCTTGGCTCCTTTGAAGGTGCCAATCTCGACCTCGTAGTCATTGCGGGTATCAATCAATGTGACATCGGGATCTAATATAAGATTGTTCCAGTCCTCGGGCCTCACGTATTCCCCAACCTGGTCCCCTGGGTTGATGTCTGGTCTGCCTAAGCGTACGATCTCTTTCTTCAGGCGGACTTTCATCCGATAGAAAGGAAGCTCCGTTGCTTTCGAGTATTTCAACTTCAAGGGGCCGATCACGGGATCGGACTGGAGGAAATTCAAAACCGCATCAATACCCAATTGAGGGCCTGATATCGTTGCGTTGATTCCCTCGTGGGCTAGCAGAATTGTGCCTTTGACCCCGTTCCTCTCGCACAGATTGTATAAAGGAATTCGGCGCCTTTCAAAGTCAGGTAGCGGAACGAACTTATAGAATGCAACAATAACAACTGTGTCAGCTTCCATGAGTCTAGATTTAATTGAGAACGCGAAACGAGTGTATAAATCAAGAAGTAAACGACTAAGTGGCCGGTAGGCATTAGGGTCAGTGAAGAAGGATTGACCGGTTTTCGTCATTTAGGCAAATAACCTCGCTATGACAGCCCCTACGAGTAAAGAAAAAGCAATTCTGCGAAATATGGCTCAGAAATTGAAGCCGGCAATCCATATTGGAAAAAAGGGGGTTACACCCGCCTTGCTGGCCGAATTTAGCAAAGCTCTGAAATTGGATCAGCTCGTAAAAGTGGCCTTTAAGGCAAGCCGGGACGGGATTTCTTCATTCGTTGGAGAGCTGGAGTCGAAAACGGATTCTCACTGCGTAGGTGGGGTGGGGAAGCGACGGAGTTTTTACAAATTCAAAGATTAGGTTGTAATCCGGCAGGCTTTATTGAGAATATTTGTATCGGGAGTACTCGTTCGATTGATTCGGGATATTGAATTCGTTGGCAGAGGAAAATTTGTGGTTGGATGTTCAAATGCCTGATTTGAGAAAGCTTCGGTCGGAGTTAGAGGAAGAAGTCGGGGAAGGGTCATAGGTGTTATGGGCGTGAACGCTCTCAGAAAACGAGATATGGGAAGAAGAGCGTCCGTGCGAGCTCGAAGCGGTTTGGCGTTCCGAGCAAGAGTGTAAAGAATTATCCCTTACAGTATTTCACGAGCCGTCAGCGTCGATTCGTTTTGAGCAGACCCAACATGGAAATGAGCGTCGACGACAAAAAGGGCATTCTCGGGGACGGCTTCTATTTCTTCCAGCCAGATTTCAGGAAGTCTTTTCGAGAATCCATTGATTCCAAGCATCTCTCCAGACTGGTTCTCTACCTCGTAGATACCGTCCGTTATGAAAACGATTCGGCCTTTGGACCAATATACGGCATGCTCCTTATATATTTATTTGGGATTCTTTGCATCTTTGGTGAGTCTTCTTTCTAGATCGGCCAAAAACCTTGATTCAAAAGCGGTATCTTCCTCTGAGCTCCAGATAAAATCAGCGTGTTTGAGGGAGGGTTCGACGTGCTCATGATGCATCGGAATGGTTTGCTGGCTCCAACTCGCACGAATTTGGTCTGCAGTATAGCCCCTGTCTTTAGTATCTCTTTTCAGTCTTCTCTCAAGGCGGGTCTTTGAATCTACATTGATATAGAGTTTGAAATCCAAGAGGTTACGTATTTCTGGCCAGCATAGAACGAACAGTCCTTCCAATATGATGAGCGGACTAGGGACGAGAACATTGCCAGAGAGCAGCCGACGATAGTTGATATAAGAATAGTCAGGCGCCTCCACCTCGATACCTTGGTTGAGACAATTGAGGTGGTGATGAAGTAGTGTGTGTTCGACTGCGCTAGGGTGGTCGAAATTAGTGTTCTTGGCCTGTTCTAGGTTAATACCTGAGAGATCACGGTAGTACCAATCTTGTTCGATAACAGTCGATTCCTCAGGAAACGCAGATTTAATACGCCGGGCAAATCGTGACTTCCCAGAGCCACTGCCGCCTGAAATACCGATTATGAAAGGCACTCTAAACACTCTTTTTCTCTTATTTTCTCTCGCAGTGATTCAAGAATAGTGGCTAAGATGTCATAGGAAAAAAGAGGCTGAGCCTGCCATAAGGGGGCAAGCAACGAACAATCCCAAATTTCTACAAATACGAGTACAGTAATTGATGGTTACTTGGACAACGGCATTTTGCGTACAAAATTATATGTAAGTTTAAGGATGCCTTTTCCGCTCGCGATTTCAAGAAGCAAGTCGACCTGATTTGGTCAAAGGACGTTAAACAGGTTGAATTGGATTTGAAGCAGGTCGGTTTCATCGACAGCTCTGGAGTTATTGGCTGATTTTGATAATCTTGAAGTTGATTCTTAGAATCTGCTTCTGGCTTCTGTGGAATCGGGTATCGATGGATAAGATACGAATGAATTAGTTGAAAGTGTTCGAAAAGGGGCAGGGAATTCGAATTTGCCCGTGTTGTTTTCCTTTCCATTGGGGAGTCTTCATGCTGGCAGCGGTGTTTTTGGCAAGATGTTGTTTCTATTAAAGCCTTTTAAGCTTAGGAATACAAAACGCAATCTAATGGAATCCATAGGGTCAGCGGAGGAGGCGGTAAAAAAGACTGAGAAAACTTATGTGAAGCTAGGATAAAGAATGCCGATCTCTATCTTGCTTGCTGAGGATAATATCGTAAACTAGAATGTTTCTATTAGGTTGTTTAGGGAGTTGGTCACGAGATTGAAGTGGCGAGTAGCGGCCTTTAAGCAATAAAAGCTCTTGAGCAGAGTTCTTATGTCCTTGTATCATGGACGTTCAGATGAGGGAAATGGACGGTTTTGAAGCTACAAGGCAAATAATCGCCAAGTGGGGTGATGCGAGACCGAGAATTGTTGCGCTGACCGCAAACGCTATGCGAGAAGATAAAAGGGTTGTGTCGAAGCTGGGATGGACGGCTACCAGACTGAGCCATATAAGCCCATTGAGCTAGAACAAGCGATTGAGAGTACTTACGAAATGCAAGGATCAGAGAGCGGGTCAGCTGCAACATCTTAACGGTCAAAAGCTGATTTCCTTATTCGGATACCCGATTCATTTACTCAGATTAATCTAGGCATTTGGCTTGCTCACGCAGATTCAATCTGTGACACCCGAGTTATTCAGTACCAAATGCTAGATTCTAGTCCAAAAGGAGATTCAGATTGCTACAAGCGAGCGAAGCGTTCGCTTGGTTTAATTCTGGAAATGGAAGAAGAACTGAAATTTGATTCTGTGTTGGAGCCAGAAGTAACCATAGTAATCGCTTCGCGTAACCCAGCTCCATTCCTATTTCGTTGCCTAAAGGCACTGTGCTTCTCGGAATCCGTCCGGATGGAGGTTGTAGTTGTCGTTGAGTCGAGCTCTCGTGAGTTGTTTGCCCTTTTGCTCGATCGATTAAAGACCGTTGTGAAGGTGCGTTGTCCGAAAATCGTAAGCTACTCTGAAGCTTGGAATCAGGGTGCAAATATAGCACGGAGTGCAAATATCATTTTTTTGAAGGACGACGTGTGCGTAAGGAAGGATACTATTTGTGCGACATTGAAGGTCTTGAATAATGATGGCGGGGTAGGGGCCGTTGGAGCCATGTTGCTGGATGGAGATGGGGTCCTCATCGAGTCGGGATCGCTTTTGAATTCGAGTGGAATTTGCCGATCAGTAGGAAGAGGCTGGAATCCGGACGACTATCGTGTGCAGTACAGAAGAGATGTAGCGTTTTGTTCAGGAGCCTATTTGGGAATTACAAAAGAGACTTTTCAGTCGATCGGAGGATTCGATGAGTCTTTCTTGGATGAGTACTACGAAGACGTTGACCTATGCTTGAGGCTCAATCGCGCTGGGAAGAGGACCGTTTATGATCCTTGCAGTGTAGCGACCAGAAATCTGGAGTACCGAGACTCTTGGGGGAAGGCGGCGAAATTGATGGCGGCGAATAGAAATAGGCTTTTGTCGATTCGCGAGTCAGAGCTCGCTAGTTTTCCCTCTCAAAGTGATTTCGAATTAGATACGGTTCATGAGTCTGCGAGAGGACAGCGGATACTTTGGGTTGAAGACGCTCCTCCTTTCGGTCACATGGGAGCAGGGTTTCCTAGGACGAAGGAAATGCTGTGGACTCTGATTGAACTGGGACACTCTGTAACTCTGCTTCCCACTTTTATTACGACTAGCGACTTTAGGGACGTGTACAAAGATACACCGAGAGAAGTTGAAGTGGCCCTAGGAGTTGGGGCGGAAGGTTTTGAAAAATTCTGGCAAAGAAAATGGAAAGCGTATGATGCTGTCATTATTTCGCGACCCAATAATCTTAATTCTATTGGTCGTATAATTGAAGATACAAAAAGTAAAAGACCAGACTTGCGTTTGATATACGACGCCGAGGCCGTTTTCGCTAACCGAGAGATAAGTGAGGCACTATATAATGGGGAACCGTTTTCCGAGTCGGAAGAGAGACAACTGCTCGAAGCGGAATTGAAGCTGGCGGTAGTTGCGGATGTGATATTATCGACATCCGAGTACGAACGAAAGCAATTTGCTTCACTGGGATTCTCCAAGGTGATCATGCTAAGACATCACTCGACAATTGAGCCAGCGGTTAGGCCATTTGCAGACAGAGAAGGTATACTTTTTGTGGGGGCGGTTCACTCGGATTCGGCCCCAAACGCGATAGGTTTGATTGACTTTATTGAAAATTCTCTGCCGTTAATTCGAGCAAAACTGGGGCAGGACATAAAGCTGTATTGTGCTGGCAGATACCATTCAGATGAATTGATGAAGTATGCCTCGGATTCAGAAGTCTTTTTAGGATTCGTGGAGGACCTCAGTGATTGGTATGAAAAATGCCGACTGTTTATTGCACCCGCTCGGTTTGCGGCGGGAATACCTCTAAAGATCATTGAAGCCGCTTCGAAGGGTATCCCCGTTGTGGCGACTACTCTTGCGAGGAACCAGCTTGGATGGTCCGAAGAGGAGTTAATCTCGGCACATACCGCAGAGGCCTTCGCGGCTGCTTGTGTTCGTGTTTATTCGGAGGGACCCTTGTGGCATCGGCTAAGAACGGGAGCATTGGCCAGAATACGGCAGGACTACAGCCGAGAACATATTGTCGAAGCCCTGCGTGGCGCCTTGGAGTAGCGGGTTAAGTCAGTCCAGTTCCTTGATGCATTCGTTGGTTAGTCGAGCCCTCTCGGCAACACACTAATTGCGAAAATACGAACCCAGTCCATGCCCATCATCTGGAGGGGCTTCCTCAGTGGTTTCCAATCGGCCACCAATTCCGAGAAAAACGGTGTTGGCTATTTGAAGAATGGCAGCAACTACTGTCGGATGCTGCTGTATCACAGAAGCGAAATCATCGATTCCACAATTGGGATTATCGAAGGTTTTAAGAAGCTGCTGTATTGGCTCCGTTTTGACGTGGGGCTGTTTTGTGTCCCGAACGATTTCAATAACCTCTTCGCACCGAATTCTGAACAAAGTGTTTAAGACATGCTTGATCTCAGTTACTAGATCCTCTGGTGGCATGGGTCTCTTGAACAGAGGTAAGCCAGATCCGTCCCTCTCTTTAACGATCCTTTGTCAGACTGGTCTTAAACTATAAACCTAAGCTAATTTGGTTACTCCCGCTTTACGTTTGATAGAAGTATGTCGCCAAAGGTCTTGGGAAGGTTTAGGCTGCTGAGTACGATATCCGCTTGATTCGCAGCGAGGGAAGTGGCTGCCTCTTCTCGATCCTGTAGGGCACGCAGTTGTCATCTTTTCTGGATGATCGATGGAGTGTTGTTCATCGAATCGAGGTAAGAAGGGTCCTTGTCAGTAATCAGTATTTTGGTTCCTATCCTTGCTTCCGAACTCATTTGACTGTATCTTTAGGTGATACGAGAATGAGTTTTGGAAAGCCTCCTCATTTTTTATAACGCGTGCCTCGGTGAGAAAGAGAGAAGAAAAGGCGAATTCAATGGAGGGAAGGTACCGTTCAAGCGACTTTCACTGATTTTCCGCAGCTCGCACTGACTGTTGGAAGCATGATCCCCATCAGTTCGTTTATTCGCCAAATTTTACCTTTTGAGACGTTCAGAAATCCATAAGGAAATCTTCTGTCCGAGTTGCCTTTTGCTTAGTGTCCCGAGTTCGACCGACCCTTCAGAA
>Ga0163109_10000205_pt1 | contig 47207 bp, 33 predicted proteins | sample CRUFie1St13metaG_FD_108704 | JGI IMG/M metagenome (GOLD analysis project Ga0163109, IMG submission 108704) | Marine microbial communities from the Costa Rica Dome - CRUD Field 142mm St13 metaG | ecosystem: Environmental > Aquatic > Marine > Oceanic > Photic zone | place: Costa Rica: the Eastern...
CGCCGACAAAATTATACCACGACCAAGGAAGGGAAATTTAAAAAAGGTAATCTTGTCGTTTTGGTTAATCAATACTCAGCAAGTGCTAGTGAAATCGTTTCTGGAGCCATCCAAGATCATGATCGAGGACTTGTGATTGGACGCCGAACCTTTGGAAAAGGGCTAGTGCAAAGAGGGTATAATCTGCCTGATGGTTCGTTAATACGGCTAACTGTAGCTCGTTATTTTACCCCTAGTGGCCGCTTCATCCAACGTCCATATGAGGATGGTGTAGAGGCCTACAGAGAAGAAATTGAACGAAGAATGGATTCTGGAGAGTTGACTGACTCGAGCTTCGCCATGGAAGTTCCCGATTCATTGAAGTACACTACTACTGGAGGACGAACCGTATTTGGCGGAGGAGGTATCATGCCGGATGTTTGGGTTGCAATGGATACTTCAGGAGGGTCTAAAGCCTTGGGGCAAATCCGCCGTGAAGGGTTGTTTCAAGAGTTCATTTACTCCTACATCGACAATCGAAGAGAGGAAGTGCTCAATCGATACCCGGACATCAATAGTTACCTAGTTATGTTCAATGAAGAGGATGTGATGTTCAAGGACTTTGTCAATTATTGCTACAGTGAGATTGACTCACTAGATAGCGAGGGGATGACAATATCCATGCAATGGATTCATCTACAGTTTAAGGCAATTTTAGCTCGTTCCTTGTATAGCCCAGAGGCCTACTTCAGGGTATACAATGAAAGTGATGATATTTTACAAAAAGCCTTCGAACTTGTCGGGGATAAAGCTTCGATAAAAGCTTACCTTCGAACGGAGTAGTTTTAATAGCGTTTTAACATGGCATCGATTGGTTTGTTTTACGGGACAGATACAGGAAACACCGAACAGGTAGCTGAAAAAATCAAGTCCCTCATACAAGAGATAAAACCTGATATACAGGTTGACCTAATTGAAATTTATCAGCGTAAAGCGGCTGATATGGCACAATATGATTTTCTCATTATTGGTCAACCTACATGGTACGATGGGGAATTACAGGGGGATTGGGAGGAGTTCATTCCTGAATTTGAAGCCATTGATTTTAACGGCAAACATCTTGCCTTTTTTGGGCTTGGTGATCAATATGGGTACGCTGCTTACTTCTGTGATGCCATTGGAGTCTATGCAGACATGGCGGAAAATCAAGGAGGCACATTACATGGATTCACCTCGGCAACAGATTACGAGCATGATTTTTCCAAAGCGCAACGTGGAGACCAATTTGTAGGGCTATGTCTTGATATCGACAATCAAGATGACCTAACAGATGACCGCATCAATCAATGGATCCCTGAAGTTTTGGCCTCTTTTGGTATGTAACACGCTAATTTATAGTATCTTTTTGTTAAGATCTTATGAAGAGTCCTGTTATACTTCGTTTGTTTTTGTCCTTATTGGTAATCCTCGCTAGTGGCCATTCTATTTCAGCCCAATTTACTTTTGAAAACCCGGCTAATGTAAATGCATCCACCATGGCACAGACGTTAGCAGGTCAAGGAGTAACAATAAGTAATGCTACACTAAATTGTGCGAACAATGCCTACGCGCAGTTCACCTCCGCTCCTGCAGGCTTAGGAATCACTGATGGTGTATTACTGACTTCTGGAAGTGCCATTGAAGTAAATCAAAACAACGACATCTTCTTTAATCCTCAAGCGAGCAATGATAATGGCCTGTTCGGGGACCCAGACCTTGACGCATCTTTAAGTGGAGGGTTAATTTCAACAGATGCATGCGCACTTGTTTTTGATATAACCGTTTTTGGCGATACATTAAAGTTTGATTATCGCTTTGGATCTGAGGAATACGAAAACTTTGTTTGTGATGCGTACAACGATGTATTTGGGTTTTATGTATCAGGAGCTAACCCAGCTGGAGGAAACTATAATCAGCAAAACATTGCGTTAATTCCTGGCACCACAATACCGGTTTCGATTAACACAGTAAATGATGGATTTTCTGACGCTATTTTCCCGCCAGCTGGCATTACTTGTGATTTGACCAATACTGCCTTTTATGGCGGGGTCATCCCCGGTGTAGTATACTCTGGCAACACCGTGCTTCTCGAAGCCACTTTGCCAACAGTTGCCTGCTCAACCTATACCATGAAACTTGCTATTGGAGATGGTAGCGAAGCCCTATTTCTCGATAGAATCTATGATTCAGGCGTTTTCTTAAAAGCTGGAAGTTTCTCATCCAACCAAGTGGTAATCGCTGCAAGCTCCGTAGTGAGTGATCTTGTGGATTTTGCTGTCGAAGGATGCGTTGGTGGTCAATTTATCTTTGAACGAACAGGAGACGTTGCACTTCCCTATTCCCTACCTATTGACATTCAAGGTACCGCGACGAATGGAGTAGACTATACTGCCATAAATGATACAATATTTTTTGCTCCTGGGCAGCAATTTGATACCGTAACCATAACACCAATTTCGGATGGCATTCAAGAAGGGTTTGAGACCATAACGCTGTACAGTTTGTCTCAATGTAGTGGAATTCCCTTTGATAGTGCCAGCTTAACGCTCTTTGACTCTCTACCTGTAACAGTTACCCCAGAGGATACCGTTGTTTGTGCAGGAGAAAGTGTGATTTTACAAGGAACAGCCGGTCCATTTACCTATGGCTGGTCTCCTTCTGGCATTTTAAATAGTACGAATACTTTGACGGTAGTCGCCAACCCTACATTGAGTTGGACAGATGTGCAACTTGTGCAAACCTTTGGGGGCTGTATTGACACGGTGACTTCGAGGCTCGGGGTGTCCAATCCGTCATGGGGCCTTGTCATTACTCAGCCTGATTGCGCAAGTGGAACAAATACTGGCTCCCTTGTCGGCGGCTTTGCCGGCCTATTAGGCGTTCCTAATGTCGTTTGGTCTCATGGACCGACAGTAATTGACCAGCCAAGTTTACCACCAGGAACCTATACCCTTACCTTAACCGACAGTATTGATGCCAACATTTCGTGCTCTATTGATACGACCTTCGATATTGTTGATGCAGGAAGTTTATCCTATACTGTCACGACGGATACCATTGATTGCGGAGCAACCGACGGTCTTGGAACAATAAGCGGTTTACTTGCCAACACGAATTATATCATAGGGTATAGTCAAAATGGGACCCTTATTCAAGCACCTACGGCAACACTAAGTGACGCAAGTGGAGTGATTGTTCTATCAAGCCTAACGGGTGGAAGCTTAATTGTAACCATTGAAGATCCCTCTACCGGGTGCTTTGATACAACATCCACCAATGTTGAGCAAAATGTAAACTTCACCCTAATATTAAGCAGCACGGCCCCCACATGTCTTGGTGATGACAACGGCGAAGCGATTGTGCTTGTTAACGGGGGTGTGCAACCCTTTACTTTTCTCTGGGATGACCCCGCAGGACAAGCAACAGATACTGCTTTGAATCTTACCGCGGGAACATATAGCGTTCAAGTGAGTGATGGACAAGGATGTTTTGATAACGGCAGTATAACCGTTCCTGAAGGTGATTCTGTCTTAGTGTCGATTTCAGGAAGCGATATTACATGCAACGGAGCATCTGATGGACAGGCTGTGGCGAATGTCAATGGAGGCACTTCTCCTTATCTGTATCAGTGGTCCAATGGAGAGGACTCCAGCGCAGTCATCGAACTCGGCCCAGGAACTATATCTGTTGTTGTTACTGATGCGCAAGGTTGTCTTGGCACTGCCTCAACCTCACTTAACGAGCCAAATGGAATCACCTATCAAGCAAGTATTGTTGAACCTAATTGCAATGATCCGCTAAGTGGATCAATAAGTCTTAGTATACAAGGAGGATTGAGTCCTTACAATGTAGTTTGGAGTGATGGAATCAGCGGTCCGTCGAGGAGTAATTTGGGGCAAGGGCTTTATGATGCGATTATAACGGATAACAATGGTTGTCAAACACCTTTTTCATCCTTTTTAGATGGGGCTACCGGGCCTGAGATCACAAGCATAGATGTAGACTCTTCTGGATGTATCGGGTCAAGTACAGGACAAATCCAAATACTTGGTGTAACCGGAGGAGTACCACCCTATCAATACTCAATAGACTCAGGCCTCACCTATCAAAGTAGCGCGATATTTGGCAACCTCCCAAGCGGAACTTATGGACTCAGTGTTGAAGATGCAGATGGCTGCCGCTCAATGCCTTTTGGAAGTGTTGTTTCAAGTACTCCCAATGTTATCCTTGAAGTGATTCCCTCAGACACTACTATCACGCTATTAGATACGCTGGCTTTAGAATTGGTCATTCAGTTTCCCGAATTCTATGAAGACACTTTGTTGTCAAATATTGTATGGAGCCCGGCCGAGGGCTTAGATTGTTCAGATTGTCTAATGCCCATGTTAATCCCTGAACAGACTTATTACGACTTTGAAGTCAGCGCGTCTTACCCCAACAACCCCTGCGTTATTCCTGCATTAGCCACAATAACCGTCGACAACAATTTAAATGTCTTTATACCTAACGCATTTTCACCAAATGGTGATGGAGTAAATGATTTCTTTAAAGTCTACGGAGAAGGCATAGTATCCCATGAACTTATTATAACCGATCGTTGGGGAGAAATCGTATTTGTGGGAAATCAACAAGAACCCGGTTGGGATGGCACATGGAAAGGGAAAGCCCTTCCTCCGAGCACCTTTGGTTATCTCTTTAAAGGAAGGTTTGCTGACGGCCAAGCAATTGACTTAAAAGGAAGCTTCCTCCTCATACGATAACCCTATCATCTAAGGAATACTTTGGCTAATAGCCTATTCCTGTGCGCTTTAGAATAAAGCCCATCAACCAAGCAGGACCTATCATCAAGAACTGCAAATCTTTGAAAAAGGAGGGTTTCTTTCCCTCTATATTGTGGCCGATAAACTGACCAATCCATGCGCCAACAAAAACCGCAATGCTCGTGATAAGAAGGACATTTATTCCCAGAGTCATTAACGCTTCAATGGATAGAAGGACAGCGGTAGAAAATAAAGCCATTCCTAGAAAAAGTTGCCAAGATAGCCTGATGTAAAAAAGCAGACCTAAGGCAATTACCACACTCCCCCAATGCGAATAAGGCAAAGCCCATGCGACACGGGTAACTTGAAGGTAGTCATGAGGAATACAGGCGAGCAATCCAATGATGCTCCAAAAAATCAAAGGAATACATATCCAGTGAATCGTCTTGTTTGTAGGGTTTTGATGACTTTCTCCATATTCATCAAACCACTGTTGTATTGATTTTGCCATGGCTTTAGGTTGTTGGAAAAATAGTAAACTCAGACGACTTGACTTATCGCTCAGTTACCTTAGACTAATCCTTGAGGGTAAAATAAAGGTGGACTGGTTGATGATCCGACGACACAAACTTCAAATCGTTTGTCTTAACGCCAAGCACTTCGATGTTTGGACTTACTAGATAAAAGTCAATCAACGTTTTGTAAGTATCCTCATATGGGTTTTCTGAGAGCACTTGGTAGAGTTTTCGATTGGTGGGTTCTGTCTTGTCATAAACCCACTGCCAGCCTTCGGGCATAAAATCCTCTGCTATGTTTGTCTGCGAATAGTTGTCATTCTTCTCTCCCATAAAGGTATAATATGGGAAATTCGGTGGGCATTGATTCCAATCCGCCCCAACAACAATGTAGTTCCCTTCTTCATAGGCCTTCAGTAAAAACGCCTTCAAATAGTCCATTTGCTGAGCCTTTAGGTCTCCATCATCATAGGATGAGTTATGAGAGTTTATAATATAAAGGTGCTTACCATCTGGCAAAGGCAATTCTTGTACAAGAAAACACCGATCAAGCATAAACACGCTCTTCGGCCAAGAAAAGTTGCCTGGAAAACTGTAACGGGTAATCTTCGATGAAGTAAAACGACTAAACGAGGCCAAACCACTTTGAATTTTACCCAAGGGCATTCCCGTTAATGGCATAGGGTTCCAAACATTCTTGTAGTTCAGTGCATGTATTGCCTCCCAACCATCAAACATGGTCCCCAGTCCTTCATATTGATCGTGGTGATAGCTTCGTCTTGAAGCTCGATCTACTTCTTGCAAAAGCACAAAGTCTTGGCTATCGCGATATTTGGCGATGTAGTTATATACACCTGTCCAATACCGGTCATAATTATTAGGATTTGGCCGGACATCTTTTCCTCCGTCATAAAAGAAGTCGGATTGCTCTCCAAGCCCACAATAGCCTATATTCCAAAGAAGAATATTAAATGTATCTCGGTCGATTTCTAGTAAACGCTCAGACTGTTTATCCGGTGAAACCGCTTGATGTTCTGGGGGCCTATAATCTGTTAAACTTCCTACAGCAATTACAGAGACTACGTAGAGCAACGGAAGTCCGAGGAGTAATCCTAGTCCCCATAACAGGCGACGCTTTGTAGGGATGAATCGGCGCAGCAAGGTACTTACTTTGTTTCGGGCTCTTTATGAGAATAGAAGATGACCATTCCCGCAATTAAAAAGAACAACGCAACAATAATTGGCAACAACATGCCAGTATCTACAAGTGACATCTTTGATGCACCAATTTGATTACTCTCTTCATCAATTGGATGATAGGGAAGATGGGCAGTAGAATTCCAATAGAGATATACACAGACCAAGGTCGCGAAGCCTGAGACAATCATCATTATAGCACCTAATACTTTAGCCATGGTTTTTGATTTACGCTTGCTTAAAGATAGAAAGCAAAACAAGTCTCCCCAAATAGAAGACGATTTTTGACTAAGATTCATCGAAGAGTGTCCTGAATTTAACACTCAGGCGTTGCAACTGAAATCGCCAATCCCCCTTCTGAGGTCTCCTTATACTTAGCGCTCATATTTTGAGCAATCTCCATCATTGTTCGAACGACATCATCAAAACTCACCTTCGAGGTGTTATCCTCGGCATTTAAGGCAAGATTAGAGGCAGTAATCGCTTTAGATGCCCCCATTGCATTACGCTCGATACAAGGTATTTGCACAAGCCCTCCTATTGGGTCACACGTCAAGCCAAGGTGGTGTTCCATAGCCATTTCTGCAGCAGCTAAAATCTGATATGGACTGCCTCCTAGAATACTTGTTAGCGCTCCAGCAGCCATGGCCGAAGACACCCCTATCTCCGCTTGACAGCCACCAAGTGCCGCGGAAATAGTTGCTCCTTTTTTGAAGTAGGTACCTATCTCACCTGCTACCAGTATACATTCTATCATATCACGCTCCGATACATTGGGCAAAAAACAGTACGCGTAGGCCATTACGGATGGCAATACGCCACTTGCTCCATTGGTCGGTGAAGTAACAATCTGTCCATACCCTGCATTTTCCTCATTAACAGCTAATGCAAAAGTTGACACCCAGGTATTGATTTGAGCAAAATCAAAAGTCTGTCCCTTCAGGTGATCAAACAGTTCATTGGCCGACTGTGGGCAAAGGTCCATTAGTTTGCTGAGCATGAGCGGTGCTCGACGTTTAACATGAAGGCCACCAGGTAAAACTTCCTCGCTCGATAGTAATCCTCGATAAATGGTCTCCTTCATTACACGCCACAACTCTAAGGCTTGATTATCGATGCTTTTATCATTGTGCCATGCATGTTCGTTCGCACGAATGAGTTCGGCAAAGGACACATTTAACTGCTTACAATAGCGTAGGGCATCGTCACCACTATTGCATTGAAATGGTGTTTTGACCATATTTTTTCCTACCTCTTCCGAGGCATTAGATACAACAAAGCCGCCACCTATTGAATAATATGTGTGCTCATAAACATCAGTAGCGGTATGAGCCCGGAATGTCATGCCATTGGGATGGAAGGGCAAAGTTTCCTTTGAATAGATGATGTCCTCCTCGGGATTAAACTTGTAATGTCCCCCATTGGGTAAGGCAATCTCATGGCACGCCTTGTTTGCCTCTAGGAGCGCTATCCATTCGCTTCGATTGATGATTCGAAAATGCTTGTAGTGCAGTCCTGCAATAATGGCTTGATCGCTACCGTGCCCCTTCCCTGTCTTACTTAGCGAGCCATAAAAAATCACCTCTATTCGTTGGAGTGACTGCCATAAATCCTTTCGGGCAAGCTCTTCAATAAAAAACAACGCCGCTCGCCATGGCCCCATAGTATGGGAACTACTTGGCCCAACACCCACTTTGATAATTTCAAAAACGCTTATGGATCGATGATCTGACATAACTTTTTCGGGAGATTAGAGCTCCGCCAAGCGTTTGATTAAGCGCGGCCCACCATAAACAAAACCCGTATAAACCTGAAGAAAATCGGCACCGAGTTCTAGTCGTTTTTGGCCTTCTTCTTTACTGCTTATTCCCCCAACGCTAACAAGGGTCATATCAGGGTGGGCCTTTCGAATAAGAGCGAGCACTTCACTTGAACGAAGCGCTAAAGGCTCTCCGCTCAATCCCCCATTACCTATGGCGTCAACGTTACGCGAGGGAGTAACCAATCCTTCTCTGCTGATTGTCGTGTTTGTGAGCACCATTCCTGTGCAGTTCAGTTCGGTAATAACGGATGCTGCTTCTAATAATGCTTCATCCGTTAAATCAGGGGCCACTTTCAATAAGAGCGGTTTTGGACCTTTGGCTCTATTTACTTCTTGAAGCTTAGTTAGTAATTCAACGAGGTTATCCTTTCCCTGAAGGGCTCGTAATCCCGGAGTATTTGGCGAGCTTACATTAACAACAAAGTAATCCCCGTAGTCATGGAGTCTTTCCAAGCAATAGACGTAATCCGCTACAGCCTGCTCATTAGGAGTCGATTTGTTTTTACCAATGTTTATTCCAATCACTGGCAATGAATGATGGGACGCTTGCTTATTTCTAAGATGCATCAGGCGTCTTTCCATTGCATCTACCCCATCATTGTTAAAGCCCAATCGGTTAATCAGTGCTTTATCTCTTTTAAGGCGAAACAACCTGGGTTTAGGATTACCCGCTTGGCCTTTAGGAGTCACCGTTCCAACTTCAATCGCTGCAAAGCCCAAAGCATGTAATACCTCAACGTATTGAGCATTCTTATCAAAACCAGCAGCCAACCCCACTCGATTATTAAACCATAGATCATCTCCCAAGCCTCGTACATTATGCCTGTCTACAGGCTGAGTAGAATTGCGAATAAGACCAAACTGATAGCACACCTTGAGCAAATTCATGGTAAAATAATGGGCCGTTTCTGCCGGGAGCATAAACAGAATTGCCTGAGCAAGCTTGAACATGTACTAAAGGTAATTATTTGTCTTCAGCCCGTATCAACAAAGCAATTAAATCTAGAGTAAAATGCATTAGATAACTATTTTTCCAAGAATGAAACCTTAATGAATTGGGGTGCGTATATATCTACGAAGGCGAAACGATGCACTCCATGAAAACCGGTTCGAGTCGTCTTTCAAAGAGGAGGATGACGATTCATTGAAGATATGCTCTCCATGAGCACAAGATGATTTGTCTGTGTGAGAAGGGGGCCTCCCGAGGCGAGGCCTCAATGCTAAATGCAACATGTAATGTGTTGAGTTAATATGCCGGATTATCCGATGGTCGGGATTTCAATCCATGACATAAAAAAAGGGGCTTTCGCCCCTTTTTTTGTTTGCTTAACGGATTTAATCGTTAGAATTGAATAGGAACAAACTCACTACCCTTATTGCTCACCACGCCAAGGTAGTAGACTCCATGAGCATATCCCGATAAATCCATCGCTGTATTCATTGTACGAGGACTCATCGAATAGATTACTTGACCCTTAGCATCCATCAAGATAATCTCTGAAACATTCTCAAATTCATTCATTCCGATATACAGTACTTCGTTTTGAATCGTTAAGTACTCCAAAGAATGACGAAGTAAAAAGTCTTCTAAAGAATTCGTGCCGAGAATGGTAATCATCATGGCTTGAGAAACCTCACAACCATCGTCAGATACATAATTCAATACTAAATTGTACGTTCCTTCAGTTAAAAAGGTGTAATCTAAGGAAGCATCCGTTCCTACTTCCGTTCCATCAAGAAGCCAAGAATACGTGCCACCTGTAGTAGACACGTTAGGCGTCACATTTACAGACTCTCCAGCATTACTCGTAATGTCCGCCGGCAAGGTTACCGATACAGGCGCACCAATGGTAACAGAATCGGTAAAGGTGCTTGTTATACCGTCAAAGGATACTACTATAGTATATTCATCCGTCGAAGAAACCTCTATAGTATCTAAACCTGTTGTACTTCCTGAAGCTACTTCGATTCCCCAGCTATTGGACAAAAGGTAATCCCAAGAAGTAATTTGTCCATCGATAAGAATACTCGGCAGATCCACTGCAAATCCGGCATCAGAACTACATAGGTCATCTACACCGTAAGCCCTTGGAGAGGGACTCGTGAAAATTTGAAAGCGATCGCTAGAATCCGTTTGTAACATGTTAAATGTATACGTTGAATCCGTCATAAGATTTTGCCAAACATCATCTTGCATATCATGCAGATACAATACAGAACCTAATGGCATCTCATTAACATATTGAAAGATTAGGGTAAATGTACCATCAGCACCCGGTTGAAGTCCTAAAGTAATTGGATTTCCTAAGTAATCTACAGAAAATGCATTGATTGAAAGGATTCCATTATTACCATCAATTCTTGTATACAAAGTAGGCTGTCCGGCAGCACTTGGCGTCTTATACGAATCATATACTGCGTCAAAATTATCAGAGGCCTGGTCTGAGAAATAGATAAATGTTTGATCTTGAGATCCTGCAGCACTTACATCAACTTTTAAACGGTGTTGCCAAAACTGAGACTGTGCACTTAGAAGCAATGGCAAAAGAAATAGAGGTAGGAGTAGGTTTTTCATAGGTGAATTTTAATATAAAGATCGACTAGAACTTGCCTCGGTGTTTCCTCACTTTTCAACAAAAAATAGGGGAGTGTAGCCACACTCCCTTATAAATAAACGGTTATATACCGTGTTCTATCGTTGAATTGAAAGCTGTTGAGTATAGCTTTCACCGCCTTTACGCAAAGTAATCGTGTAGATACCTGCAGCTAAATCGCTTGTGTTGAATGTGTGATTCGTAGCATTTGCCTGCATTGCACTCATCAACTTACCATCCATGGCAAAAAGCTCAATGGTAGCTCCCATAAGGTTATCCGTCAAGGTTACTTGAATTCGATCGTTAAGAGCAACTGCTGTGAACAAGGAAGCATCTAAGTCATTATTCGAGGTTACTCCTTTATCAACGATAACCTCAACAGTAGAAGATGAAGTACACCCTTCGTTATCACTGGCTTCAAGTGTTACAGTATACACTCCAGCTGTCAATCCTTCGAGGGATAGATTTTCCGTTTCAGAAATCACTTCATTATCCATCATCCAAACAAATTCAGTGGCATTTGTTAAAGGTGCTATATCCAATGAATTGCCCTCAGCAACAGTAAGTTGTTGTGGTAAATCAAGAATGATTGGTTCGATAACTTCGACCGATAAGATTTCATGTACTGTAGTACTTCCGTATTGTAGCTCGACCTCATACATACCACTAACCACTACAGGAAGGCTTCGTGAAGAGGATGCGCTGCCCTGTGTAAAGGCCTGTCCATTATGACGAACAACATAGTCCCATACCACATTCTGTCCATTAAGAGTATAAGCCGGAATATTGAGCTCAAGCGCCCCTTCAGGCGACGTACAACTTCCTTGGATAGCCTCAGCGAATACCTTTGGCGTTAAGTGCAATTGAAAGCGATCACTGTGATCTTGTGCCAAGGCATTAAATGTGTAGGTGTCATTAAGTGTCAAGTCCTGCCACGTATTTGTCGCTTTGTCCTCTAGGAATAGCAGACCTCCTTGTGGGAAGCTTTCCATTCCAGAGAAAGTTAATGTAAAGGTGCCATCAGCCCCGGGATTAAGTCCGAGCGGTAAAATTTCTCCTAACTGATTGGTGTTTCGTGCATTGATTGACTGCATATCATCTTTCAAGTTAGTATACAACGTGGGCTGCCCTTGGATACTGTTGAACTTGTACGCCTCATAGAGTGGGTCAAACATAGACGTCATATCGTCTCCAAACGCGATGAATGTTTTATCCGCAAATCCATTGCCGCGCACTTCAACCTCTAATCCATGCTCGTACCAATCATTACGAAAAGTACCTGATGTTGTCGTTCGCATGGCATCTGTAAAGTTCACCGAAACATCTACTCCATTGAGCGTACCTGCACGAACGGCAAAGCCCTGCGTGGCAGGAATTGACTCCCCTATTGAATATGCTGAATATGTCCCACTATATGTTCCTGAAGGATTATAATATGAGGGAGAATTTACCCCAGTATTGCCCACAATGAAGGCATCTCTTGACATAGGTGATGGGTAGGGATTCCCAATGAGATCCCATCCGCTGTAAGCACTTGATGTATTACCAGAGGCTGTATTGCCTGAGCCAGAAAAGTTTACATTATCCGCTTGATAGTTAAATGAACCTGAGCCTGGATTTCCAACAATTTCTAAAATGTTACCATTACCCGTTAAGTAGGCTGAGTAGCCTCGGGCAGATTCAAGGTTACCTGATGAGCGAACGACCCAACCTCCTTGATCAACACATGGACTTGCTGCTGCAGTCGTTGGATTATACTCAAACAGATTACCATAATTCGACCCTTGTCCAAGTGAATTTGGATCACATGGGATACTAGGCGTTACGGCTACGCCATCTGTTCCATTTCCTGAAACTCCACTTCCATATCCGCTAACATCATCATCCAAATTTGATACAGAAGCCCCCGAAATGGGTGAGGAGATTAAGTGCTGTCTTGCTGTTGCCCCCGCAACATAGAGCTCATCAGTAATTTGTCCTGCATAGGATCCATTTCCTGTAAAGTCGTCTAGATAAGCATCAAATTCTGCATCACTTTGGAGAACCACTGACGCTGAAGCACCTTGAGTGAAGACACCGCTCGACAGTAACAAGGAAGAATCGATATTTAAGGTGCCCGACTGAATCGTAACGCCGTTGGAGTTGTCGACTTCGACTCGATTCGCATTGATCACATCACCATTTATGGTTTGGGATGTACCACCATTGAAAACAAGTTGACCTGTAGAAACATAGCCCCCATTTGTGCTTGAAGTGTACGATGTATTTCCAGCAATCCAAACAAGGCCCGAGGCATTGTCTATTTTTCCATTGCTTACCGTTAAATCCCCATTGACATAAAGCGTTGGGTTGCTTCCATCTTGACCATTGACATAAATTTCAGTTGTTGCTGAATTGTTATCGCCCGCAATATAAAGCGCCTGTGCGTTTGCTGAGAGACCTGCCACGAACAGCGAAAAAGAAAAGAGTATTGTTTTCATAGTTCTTATGTAAATCCTAGTCTATCTAAGATAAGAAATTCTTGTAACTCAAATAATTGTTAATACGAAAGGTTAGATAAAGATTGAGTATATTGAAAATGATGCACCTACCAACAACCTGTCCACCCAACCTTTATATTGGACGAGTATTATTTTGTTATCTAATACTTGGCTTCCTTGTCATGTTCGGGTGTCAAGAGGATGAAGTGGTAATCATTCCAGATAATGAACCACCCCAAGGACAATATGTCTCTACTGTTCAAATTGAAAACTACATTCAACGATGCTTCATTGACTTACTAGGCAGAGAAGCCTTAGACGAAGAGATGACTTTTTACTTCAATCTCTTAAAAAGCAATGAACTCAGCGGCGAGTCGAGAGATGCCATGTTGCTAGATCTTCAACGAGATACAACCTACAGAGAAGGAGATTCTTCCTACAGGCATGCCTACAGTCAGCGGATCTACTCTTTGGGAAAAGGAAGAATGATAGAGAGTGTCGAAAACGACTACATCTATCAAGAAATGGGGCAATTACAAAATGACTTGACCGGGGCAATAAACAATGGAGACTCTTCATTAACAGCCTTTTTTAGAGAACGCATTCAAGACGCACAGGCTGTTCTAGACATTCCAAGAGATTATCGCCTTGGACTTCTTACAATGGATAGTATGCATGTACGCCTAATGGACAATCTCGTCTATGATGAAATCAATATGGGCACCTTCAACTTCGTGATTTCTGCTTTTGATAACTTATTGTACCGCTATCCAACCGATGCTGAGTATGAGGCCGGATATGCGATGGTCGAGGACAATGTGAGTACAACCTTGATGGGACAATCAGGAACCAATAGAGGCGATTTCATACGTATAATGACCGAAGGACAAGCCTTCTATCAAGGAATGATTATGTGGACGTTTAAAACATTACTACTACGAGACCCGACTCCGAACGAGTTAAGTTTTTATATCGCCTCCTATTATGTCGACAAAGATTTCGAAAAACTTCAGCGCTCGATTATGTCAACCGATGAATATGCAAATTTTTAATCCGATATATCTACTTACAGGAATCCTGAGTATTCTGCTTCTGGCATCATCATGTCAAAAGGATGATCCCGTAGTCTACGAGGTAAATCCTCAGGATATACTATCCCCCACAGCAGGAAAAACAAAAGAAAAAAGTCCTGAACAGTTTGTCGCTGTACTCCATGCCAACCTCTTTGGTACGCCAATTTCTGTAAATGATCAAGTTGAAGTGGAGCGTCTCTTACGCAGCACAGGGGATAAACGATTAACCTGGGAACTCATCGTGTCAAGCTATATGAACGATCCCAATGTTCAACTCCCCGACAACCTTATTATGCAGCAAGACCTCGATGGTTTTGTCGTGGAGACCTATAACCGCTTTTATTTTCGACCCCCATCCCAAATCGAATTGGAATGGTGGCGTGATTACTTAATCAATAATCCCAATGTCAGCACCGAGCTAGTCTACCTAGCCTTTGCTACGTCGGATGAATATTTCTTCTACTAACCCAATATGCCATGAATAGACGAGAATTTGTAAAGAAGGCTGGGTTAACCGCTGGATTAAGTTTAGCATCACCCTACATCATGAAAAACGGGTTGTTTGCTCGTGGTGCAATGAGTTCAGCTGACCATGTTGTGCTTGTAATGTTTGCAGGAGGCGTAAGACAACAAGAATCCGTTCTTCAGCGATACCTTACCGACAGTCAAGGCTTGACAGGTTCTATCTATGAAGGGAACATCATGTACAATCTTTTAAATGGACAGGCTCCTCAAGATAAAATTGTCTATGGCCTCGATCCCAGTGTGGGGCCCCAAGGCTCCTTACCAATCCCGGCAATCCTCAGCTCGAGTTTACAATCTCAAGGAATCCTTTTTCCGGAAGTGACCGCGGCTGGAACAGGCCACTATTCAGGTCTTGTTACGCTGCTTACTGGAAGCCGAAGTGTTACACAAGGTCTTCGCAATCGACCCCGCAATCCAACGATTTTTGAATATGCCCGAAAGCATGCCAATCTTGGAGCAACCGATGTTTGGATGGTGGGAAACCGCATAGGTAATTCGCTGCCTCTCTTAAACTACAGTGACCATCCGGATTATGGAGTGGAGTATGGAGCCAACTTTATAGCCCCTGACGTAACCTTTGGTTCTGAAGGAGAAGAACATATCAAAAATGCTAAATCCTATCACCCAGAAGAAGATCTTGGCCCTGTGAATGCCATGCAAAACTTTCTAAATCGCTCGTTTAACCGCACTGGAAGCGACTTCGGAGGAGTACGCAACACAGAAGATGAAAAATATCAGTTACGACTATTTTTTGAAGAAATGTTTGCCAAAAAGGCTTCAAATACCATTTCTCATCCGCCAGTAGTGACTAACAACGATATGCGTGCCGTAGGCTACACTTGTGAAGTGCTCAAGTGGTTTAAGCCCAAGGTAACGGTCGTCAACTTGGATAGCGTTGATGGTTGCCATGCAAACTTCACGGGCTACTTGCGATCGCTGCATCGTGCGGATCATGCAGTAGGCCATCTTTGGAATACGATTCAAACGCAAATCCCCGAGATGGCGGACAATACCTGCCTTATCGTTTGTCCAGAACACGGCCGAAACCTTGACCCAAACAGCGTTCTTGACGAAAATGATTGGTTGGCCTACGACCATAGTGACCTCAATGCCACCCGCATCTTTTCAATGGTAGTAGGACCGGGAATCGACCAAAACTTAGTCGTAGGGAGTGAAAGCAATCCCATTGGCGACATCTCCGATATTGTGCTTACCATGGCAGAAGTATTGGGCATAAAGTCACAAGTTATTCAAGCAGGCCTTACCTCGTCAAGTCAATCGTTATTAGATCGCATATGATATCGCTGCGCAACATCACAGTTATCATTGGTATTACAGGCCTTTTGGTCACCCTTATCCAATGTCAAGGAGACAACTTACCTCCTAACCCATATGATAATATTCAGGACCCAGATGATCTTTCCAACGACAGTATTCCGCTAGCAAGCCTTGAAGGACTTCAAACCAAAGTCTTTGGACCAACTTGCGCTAATTCGGGATGCCACGACGGCACCTTTGAGCCAGATTTTCGCACCGCTGAGGCCTCCTACAACTCACTTGTATATCAACCTATCATCAAAAACTACGTCAGTAATCCCCTGACGCACAGGGCGCTTCCCTATGACGCAAGTAACTCAATGATCATAAGACGTCTTACAGAAGATATCGATGGAATCTCAGGCATCATGCCGCTTGCCACTGAGCCAGATAGTGATTGGGAAATGAACAAAGAAACCTACATCTCGGCGTTGAATGAATGGATTAATGCCGGTTGCCCTGACCTACTGGGCAATATAGCTTCGACCTCGGATTTCATTCCCCAACTTAAAGGCTTTCAAGTTACAGCAACAGGGAGTTCTCTTCCTTTTCCAAGAGCAGAAAACTTTAGTATTCAAGTGCCATCGTCTACACCATCTATTGATTTGTGGTTTGCTTTGAGCGATGCATCAGGAAATTCTTTGATTGTCGATTCACTCTTCCTTTCCTATTCAAGGGATGACTACAGTAATTCCTTTCGCTATGCAGTACAGTCCTCTGGATCGACCACCTATGTAGACTATTATGGTAATTCATCGACCTATAACTATAAGGTGACCATTCCCAGTCCCGACCAAATCTTTTTGGAGAATGCCTTTGTTTTTGCCCAAGTCCGAGCGAATGATGGTGTAAATCTTCCCGTGCTTCTGCCAGGACCTGTGACGCTGCCCCATATCAAAAACTATTATTCCTTTCGATGCATAAACTAATGCTGTACATCGCAGGAAGTGTGCAACTTCTGATTATACTCTTTACGTCGTCTTGTCAGTCAGATGACATAAACTTTGTATACCCCATTGAACCTGAGATACTCTCAGTCGAAGTGAGCCCTCTTCAAGTTCAAGAGTTTTCAGACTCCTTACTATTTACTATCTCCTATCGTGATGGCGATGGAGATATCGGATGGCCTGAAGGCGACTCCTTGCCCCTTTATATAAAAGACATTCGCTTGCCTGATGCCGATCGGTTTTTTGTTAGTCCGCAGGCGCCTCTAGGAAGCCAGATTTCTATCCAAGGCCAGTTAAATGTGCTTTTACCCAATACATTTCGATTAGGAACTGGGCCCCAAGAGATTACACGTTTTGAGGTGTGGCTAACCGACCGTGCAGGTCATCAGTCGAATGTAGTACTTACCGAAGACGTTGTGATTTATGAATAAGGTTATACCCTTTTTTCTTGCCTTGTCCATGATTCCATGGTTTCTATTTGGGCAATCCAACTTTTACATGTCAAACCAAACAGTAGACGATTGTGAAGGATTATTTTTTGACTCGGATAATGGTATTGCTCCTCTTGATTACGGGCATAACGAGGACCTAACATTTTCCATTTGCCCATTAGGAGCAGATTCTATCACGATGGTCTTTAATGACTTTTGTACGGAGATTAACAATGATATACTTCGCTTTTTTGATGGGCCTGATACATTTTCTGCACCCATAGGGTTAAATTTTTCAGGTCAGATTCAAATCCCGCCCATCGTGGCAACAAGCGGTTGTTTAACTATACACTTTCGCTCCGACGCTTCGGTGAGCTGTACAGGTTGGAGCGCCCAATGGGAAGCTGTTATTGATGAGCCAAGCGACGGAATATTAACCTCGGTCAGCAATCCTCTTTGTCAGTCTAATTTGGCGCGGTTTACCATAGACCAAGCCATAGATTGCGCAGCATTAGATACGGCAATTGGTCAAGTCTTTGGACCTTCAGGACAGATCAATGTGGTCCAGGTCAATAGCCTAAATTGCCAAGGCGGCGCAACGCAAGAGATCGAAGTAGTTTTATCTCAAAACTTCAATACAAATGGTCAATACACGATAAGTCTTACTACTGAAGTTGAAGATGCTTGTGGGCAGCGATGGCCGATAAACTTTTTTGGCGGCTTTGAAATCAATGATTGTCCCTTAGATGTTGTTCTCTACAATGACCGAGATACGGTTTGTTCAGGTCAGACCGTAGGACTTTATGCCGAAGTTCTCAATGCAAGTGGACCGGTCACCTACACCTGGGATCCACCCTTACCAAACAGTCCTGGAGATCATTTTTTAACGGCAGATAGCAGCAGATGGTATACCGTAACAGTGAGCGATGGGATAGCGCCTCCTGGCACCGACTCGGTATTTGTATTTGTCATTGATACCTTCTCGATGCCCCAGCCCTTTTCACTCTGTCAGTCAAGTTCAGATACCTTTTTAACGGCACAACCGCCTGGAGGATATTGGGAAGGACCGGGCGTGAACTCCATAGGAAGGCTTAGACCTTGGAATGCTCCTCCAGGAGACCATTGGATAAGATATTATGCCCAGGGATGCGCTGATTCTTTCTTAGTCACCATCAATGCTATGAATATATGGTCGTGGGATGGCTACACATTCTGCCCGAGCTCCACTACGGTGATTGATTTACGCTCATCCCCGTCAGGAGGGGTGTTTTCAGGAGCGGGTATAATTGATCCCGTCCAAGGGCTTTGGGACCCGAGCATAGCAGGTCCAGGGAATCATGTGATCACGTATTCGACAGGACTTTGTCCAGATGACAACATCACCATGAGGGTTGAAGCACCAACCGTTCAACTCGCAGATACCTTATGTGTCAATGATGAGAGACACACCTTAGATGTTAGCCCAAGAGGCGGAGAGTTTTATGGAGATGGCATCACCAACTGGTATTGGGGTTGGTTTGATCCAAGTATCACAGGACCAGGCGTGCATGAAGTATATTATCAAACAGGAGACTGCATTGACACCATAACCATCTTAGTCCAAGATGTAGAGGCCGGACCGGACCGAATATATTGTCCTAGTCAACCCAACCAACTTCTAGTCGGCGTGCCGAACAATGGACTATGGGATGGACCAGGAATACTTTCAGATAGCGGTTTGTTTGACCCCAGTTTTTCAAATGGTGCGGACTCCCTCGCGAAAATCACTTACACTGCCAACGGATGTGTCGATACAGCCAATGTTTTAGTAGCATATACACGAGTTACACAAGATACCCTGACATTTTGCGGATACGATGCACTATATGACTTGACCTTTGACAATACAAATAGGTTCCCTGGACCAGGAGGCTTATGGAGTGGCCCCGGATTGCTCCAAAATAGCGAAGATGGCCTGCTTGACTTACAGGCATTAAATCCAGGGTATCATAATCTGGTTTTTACGAATAACACCTGCTCTGATACGATGACCCTCTACCGCGAGGAAGAATTTATCTTGTCCGATACGACGTTCTGTGCCTTAAGTAGCTCAAGTATTCTAAACGATAATCTTCCCCCGGGGTATTGGAATGGTATGGGCATAGTCAATCCAACAACTGGTCTATTCTCCCCAGCCAATGCAGGTATTGGAAGCCATTGGATTAACTACACAAGTCCTATCAGTTGTTTTTATCCTATGAATGTTCAAGTTGATGGTCCAGCACCTCAACCAAACATTATAGGGTTTGAATCATTTTACTGCTTTAAGGATACGACCTATGAATTATCGGCCATACCCATTGGCGGAGTTTGGGGTAACGCTATTACCGACAGCCTTTTTAATCCTACATCATTTAACCCAGGACTCGCAACGGTAAGTTACACGGTAGGCAGTGGAGATTGTGCATCTACAGCAAACCTGTCAACTGAGATTGGCCTTCCTTTAAATGCACAAATTTTAAATGCAGACACTGCAATATGTAAAGGCGATGAGTTTCGAGTAGAGGCAGAAGTTACGGGGGGTAACGTGTTAAACTATGCTTATTCATGGTCTCCAGACCAAGGAAATGTGATTGCATTTATTGCCTCGCCTAATCAAACACTTACTTACACCTTTGTTGCCTCCGACGGATGCAGCGACCCAGACACTGCGGACTTAATTGTATTTGTCAAACCAAGTCCAACCTTGTCCTTTTCCACCTCAGATTCAGCCTGTCTTGGAGAGCCTGGATTTGTATATGTCGATGTTCAGCCACCTGCTAACTACTTATACTCTTGGGATGACGGGACCTTAACAAGCATCGATACCTTTATTGGGCAGGCTGGTGACTTCGTTGATGTATACGTTGAAAACCCGCTAACCAATTGCTTTGCTAATGGAGGAGGATCCATTCCAGCCCACCCAAGAGTCATTGCAGACTTCACCAGTATTCCAAACGATGAATGCCTGGATTTAATCGATAACTCGTTATCCTTGCTTGATCAGAGCCGTGAGGGATATCAAGGAAGCTGGATCATCGGAAACATAGACTCGTTCGCCTATGAAGTAGGTAGCCCAGTAGAATACTCCTTTGAGGACACAGGCACCTTCCCTGTCCATCTATACCTCAAAGACATTCATGGATGCTCCGACAGCACTACGCAGACCTTTTGTGTTGAAATCGCCTCACAAATTGATGCACCCACAGCATTTTCTCCAAACTTCGATGGTGTGAATGATGTCTTTTTGATGAAAACCCGCGGAATCAGCGAGGAAAAGCTAGTGATATTCGACCGATGGGGAAATCTTGTTTTTCAAAGCTCTAATGGAAATGACTTATCCTGGAATGGATTTTACATGAGCCAAATTGCCCCAATAGGAGACTATGTTTGGAAATTATCCTTCTATAATGAGGCATCAAAAACTCAAGAGGTCATGATGGGCAGCGTTACGCTTATCCAATGAGACGTTCATACAGGGCTAGATATTGGGGAACAATGGCCTCTTTAGCAAATGCCTGAGATCGAGCCTTTGCATTGATTTTTAGTTGACTCAGTGCTGTCTTATTTCCGATTGCCTCACAAACATGTTTGGCCAGCGTTGTGGTATCTCCAACGTTCACCAAATATCCCGTCTCGCCGTGGACATTAACCTCAGGAAGACCTCCAACATTTGTGCTAAATACTGGAAGCCCCGATGCCATAGCCTCAAGGGCAGCGAGGCCAAAACTCTCTTTTTCTGATGGTAGCAAAAAAACATCCCCCCATTGCAAAAGATCTTCTACCCGATCTTGATTTCCTAAAAAAATAATGTCTTTATCCAGCCCCCGTTGACGACTTAACACCTCCATGGGAACACGCTCTGGACCATCTCCTATCAGAATTAGTTTAGCCTGAAGAGACTGCCTCACTAAATAGAAAACGTCCAGTACATCTTCTACGCGCTTAACCTTTCGGAAATTTGAAGCATGGACGAGCACCGGAACACCCTCTGACAGGTAAGAAGGTCTTGGATGGCCATTTTTCTCTGAGTCAAAGCGATTGATATCAATAAAATTAGGGATTACCTCTATGGGTCGGTTGATTACAAAGTTGTCTAGCGTATCCTGTTTTAAACTTTCAGATACGGCCGTAACGGCGTTGGATGAGTTTATGGAAAATTCCACAACAGATTGATAGCTGGGCGCTTTGCCAACTAATGTTATATCTGTCCCATGAAGAGTTGTCACGAAGGGCAAATCTTTACCCTTTTCCCGTAAAATCGCCTGGGCAAAATAGGCTGCCGAGGCGTGAGGTATGGCATAGTGAACATGAAGCAGGTCTAGGTTGTGATAGAGTGCAACATCAACCAAACGACTGGTCAGGGCCGTTTCATAAGGAGGATACTGAAACAAGGCATAGTTCTGAAAACTCACCTCATGGTAATATACATTCGGCAGGAGTGCACTGAGCCGTTTAGGGCGACTATAGGTAATAAAATGTACCTCATGTCCTTGCTTAGCAAGAGCAATTCCCAACTCGGTGGCAATCACGCCACTGCCGCCGAAAGTAGGATAACATACAATACCAATTTTCATAAGTGCCTTACCTTTAACTAAACCCTGCTCAAGGTAAGTAAAACATGAAAGTCATCCTACAAGTTCTCGCCCTACCCTTGCTTCTCCTGATTAAAATCTATCAGTTGATTTTAAGACCCTTCATACCTAGCGCATGCCGCTTCCAACCAACTTGCAGCAGATATAGTGCAGAAGCTTTACGCAAACATGGCGTATTTAAAGGAAGCTACCTTATGGTACGAAGAATAAGCAAATGTCATCCTTGGGGAAGTTCTGGGTATGACCCCGTTCCGTAATCCACGAAAGCCTTATTTTCAAGCCATGAGAAATCTTCGTATTCGACTTATCCTTATTCTCTTTAGTTGTTCACTTTTATCCTTTGATGGAGGGGGTAACTACTTTGAAATCAGTAAGAACATCGACATGTTTACCACGATGTATAAAGAGCTCAACTCTTACTATGTAGATGATATAGAACCCAATGCTTTTATGCAACGAGGAATGGATGCCATGCTCGAAGGACTTGACCCATATACGGTTTTTATCAGTGAAGCAGACATAGAAGATTACCGCTTTCAGACCACAGGGCGTTATGGTGGCATTGGATGTTATGTTCGCCAATACAATGATCACATGGTTGTTGCTGAAGTAATCCAAGGATATGGAGCAGAGGAAGCAGGTATTCAAGGAGGGGATCGAATCTTAGTTGTAGATGGAATAAATGTTCAAGGGTATACTACCGATGAAGTGGGGGATATTATGCGCGGTGAGCCCAATACCAAAGTGACCATGCGCATAGCAAGACTCCAAGCAAACGGAGAATATGCCGAAATGGAAGTATACCCAACTCGACAGGAGATTCAAGTGCTCAATGTTCCCTTCTATGGAATGATTAATGAGAAGGTTGGTTACATCAAATTGAGCAACTTTATGGAAAATGCTGCCGCTGAGGTAGAAAGTGCTTTTCTTGAGTTACGCGATGGGAATGCGCAAATGGAATCTGTAATTCTTGACCTTCGAGGCAACCCAGGAGGGCTATTGCGAGAAGCCGTTAAAATTTGTAATCTCTTTATTGAAAAAAATGAGTTAGTCGTAGAAACAAAGGGAAAACTCTCTGAATGGGACGCCGAGTTTAAAACACGGGAGAACCCTATTGATGTAGAGATCAAAGTGGCCGTGCTCATCAATCACTCATCGGCTTCTGCAAGCGAAATTGTTTCAGGAACGCTCCAAGATCTCGATCGCGGCGTAGTCATTGGAGAGCGATCGTATGGAAAAGGACTTGTGCAAACCACACGCCCTTTATCATACAATGCACAACTTAAGTTGACTACGGCCAAGTACTACATACCATCTGGTCGCTGTATTCAAGCCTTAAATTATGCTGAACGGCGAGATGATGGATCCGTTGGACGCATACCCGATAGCTTGATTCAGGCATTTACTACCCGCAATGGACGCACGGTCTATGATGGCGGAGGAATCATGCCGGACCTTGAAGTGGAAATGCCTGCGTTAAGCGATATTGCCTTCACGCTTTTGTCAGAGCAGTTAATCTTCGATTACGCCACGATTTTCCAGGCTCATCATGCTAGCTTGCCTCTGAGTCCAAGTGAATATTATGTTTCGGATTCATTGTTTTCAGCCTTCACTAATTGGCTGCGTATTCAAGACTTTGATTATACCACACAAAGTGAAGACGCGCTCGAATCCCTCCGAGAGAAGAGTAAAGAGGATGGATATTATGACGCCATAAAGGAAACTCTTGATGCCCTAGACATAGAACTCTCAAGAGATAAAGGGGCTGATATTGAAAAGCATGAGGATGAATTACGCCAACTGCTCAACGAAGAAATCGTTCGACGCTATTTCTTTGAACAGGGTAGTATCGAATCAAGTTTTCAGTATGACCAACAAATCCAACGTGCATGTACCGTTTTAAACGATGATGCAACCTATGATGCCTACTTGCAACCTTAAATTTTTCATCCCGTTTGTAACCTCTTGTGATATCCTACGTATTAGAACATAAGTCGGGAAATTTAATCCATTTCCTTTATGACTAAGCTTTTGTGTATAGACACTTCAACTATATGTTGTGCAGTAGGACTTCTTGAGGGTAGTTCTTCTGAGCATCGGATTGTTGAAGCGTACCATGAACTATCCGGCCGACGTCATAGTGAAGTGCTTGTTCCGACAATACGTTCTTTACTACTCCAAGCCGATTGGTCAATGACTGATATAGATGCGCTTGCTATTGGAATAGGTCCCGGGTCATATACTGGCTTAAGGATTGGTCTTTCCGTTGCAAAGGCATTATGTCTTTCTTTAGAGATTCCTTTAATCACAGTATCTACCCTGCAAACTATTGCAGCAGAAACTGTCTTAAAGCATAAGTTAGATTCTTCTGTTACCATCCTGAGTATGATGGATGCACGTCGCAATGAAGTGTATCTCGGTGCATATTCCACGGACGGTCAACAAGTTTTACAAGATAGACCACGTATTCTCGATCGAGAGGAAGATGTAAAAGATCTTCATCATCTTTCGAATTCACTATTTCTTGCTGGTGATGGCGCTCCTAAGGGAAGTCATCTTTGGCCCAATCAAAATCCACCTGTAGATAGCGATGTTTATCCCTCTATTCGGGGAATGGAATCCTATGTATGGCAAGCTTGGAGCAATAAAAAGTTTGATGATGTAGGCTATTGTAATCCAGTTTATCTAAAGGGGTTATATAAGCCCAGTTAACGATAAAATTTGTGAAAGATGAATACCAAAAATTCTATAACGCTCCGTTCTTATGATCCCCAAGTGGAAGATGTAACGTTGGATTTCAATGAACTCCAAGAGGCATCTCTTGTTATTCGTTCGTTGAACCACCCCTTGCGTCAACAGATCTTAAACCTTTTAGAGGAGTTTGGTTCGATGACAGTAACCCAGATTTACATCAAGCTTCGTATCGAGCAATCTGTTGCCTCGCAACATTTAGCCATCATGCGAAAAACGGATGTACTCAAAACGGAACGCAACGGAAAGTTCATCTACTATAGTTTGAATAAATCGACCATCAGGGCTGTATCCCATATGGTTCAAAAAGTAAACGTGTAGAAAGGATTTCTTAATCCGATCTTAACCTAATTGCGCCATAGACTTTAGACCTTTATCTTTAGTTTATGGCGTTTTCTTTTTCCACCAGACTTACTGATCTAAAAAAGGCAGAAAACACTGTCTGGGATATCATCGTCATAGGAGGTGGCATCACTGGCGCAGGCATACTCCTCGACGCACAAAGCAGAGGATTAAATGCCCTACTTGTCGAAAAAGAAGACTTTGCCTGGGGTACTAGCAGCCGGTCGACTAAATTGATTCACGGTGGCCTCCGCTACTTAAAACAAATGCACATCCGGTTGGTACGGGAAGTTGGCAAGGAACGAGCCATAGTACACAAAAACGCCCGGAACCTAGTCTGTCCAGAACGCATGCTCCTCCCCATTTATTCCGATGGAAGCCTCGGATGGGGGCTAACCTCTCTCGGACTAAAAGTTTATGATTGGCTTGCCGGTGTACCCAAAGAGGAGCAGCGCAAAATGCTATCTGCCGAAAAAACGTTGCTCCATGAACCCCTCTTAAAGAAAGACAACTTAAAAGGCGGAGGACTGTATTATGAATACAGGACGGATGATGCAAGGCTAACCATCAGCGTGATAAAAACTGCGTGTCAACAAGGTGCCATAGCCCTTAATCATGCCGAGGTAAAGGAATTCACATACAATAACGAGGGTGTAATCGATGGGATAAAGCTTACTGACCATATCCACGCCACAGACCATACTCTTCGAAGCAAGGTGGTTATTAATGCAGCAGGCCCCTGGGTAGATAATGTTCGCAGCTTTCAAAAGGATACAACCGACCGGCATCTCTTTTTAACCAAGGGCATACATATAGTAGTTGACCGTGAAAAGCTTCCCCTCAAGCAGTCAGCTTATTTCGATGCTGTTGACCAACGCATGATGTTCGCCATTCCTAGAGGAAATATTGTGTACATCGGAACCACAGATACTCCCTATAATGACGATGTAAACCAACCCTACCCTGCGCAACAAGATGTAGACTACATCTTACAGTCAACCCTTCGCATGTTCCCGGACTATCCTATTGAGAAAAAGGATATTCAATCGACATGGAGCGGACTTCGCCCATTAATCCAGCAAAAAGGAAAAGGTCCGTCAGAGCTATCAAGACGAGACGAAATCTTCGAATCCAAGGATGGTTTATTATCGATCGCTGGAGGAAAACTCACAGGGTATCGAAAGATGGCCGAGCGCATTGTCAATCGGGCTCAACGCGTCATTGGAAAGCGTTTAGCATGTCGAACTAAAAACCTCGTTTTGTACGGCCAAGACTTTGATTCGACAACTGATGTACAGCATCTATGCTCAAGTGCTAACGCAATCATAAAGGGACCTGACTATTTAGGAGAGCGCCTTGTTCATCTGTATGGCCACTTTGCCATAGATATTATTGAGCAAGCTCAAGCGAAGTCGACCAATAAGGGCGAGATATCGCTCGCTGAATTATTACAAGCTGAATTGGAATATACCATAAAACATGAGCGGGTTTGCAGCTTATCTGACTTTATTATCCAACGAAGTGGAATGCTATATTTTAATCGAGCATGGATTGACCGATATCAAGAATTACTTAAGAATACAATGACAGATCATGCACAGAACATTCCTGCAGACTTCACCAATGCCCAAGAAGCCCTTTTACAAAAGGCCTATCAGAGTGTCTTAGCCTTTCGATAAAACCTTTCTCTCTATTTCACCTTCGAAGCACGCCAAGCGGGATAGATAGAGGCAAGGCAGGTTATACCAAGCATCATAATGGCAATCAATAGGACATCAGTAAACCGCCAGTCTACCGGATAAGGAATGGGAGTCGCTTCAGGATTGGGTTGAGGGAAATTGATTAATCCAAATTTATCCTGAGCGATAACAATTAATGAACCCAAAACAACGCCGAGGACAGTAGCGATTGCCGCCCCAAACATTCCTTGGAATAGATATAGGGAAAAAACCGTTCGTCGTTCAGCACCTAACGCACGCAGCATTATAATATCCTGTCGTTTCTCCATAATCAACATACTAAGTGCAGCAATCATGTTAAATGATATAATCCCAACGATAAAAGCTAAAATAACGACCATAAAAAAGCGCTCGAGCTTGACAATGCGATAGACAGAAGCATCTTGGTCACGTCGATCTAAGACGTTAAAATCTGAACCCAACGTTTGCTGAATACCTGTTTTTACTGCGGCAATATCAGTATTTGCCTTCAGGGATAAGCCCAGTTGACTGACCAAGCCTTTGTGACTCAGATTGAGCTTTCGGAGGTGGTCAATATCCCCAAAGACATAATGGACGTCGAACTGCTCATCACCGGTCAGAAATAAACCCATCGGCTGCAGTGGAATGCTGGGTGTTCGTCTGCCTAGAGATGCCTGTCCAGGAGTTGAGAGCCGGACGTATCCATTCCAGCGGTCAATATCCTCGAGTAGAACATCTTCCGTCGGAGCATACAAATACGGCCAATCTTGAAAATATAGTTTATGCTCTGCAAAGAGATTTCTCGCCATATAAAGGGCTAAAGAATCCTGTTCAAAAGGCATATGGTATCCTTCGGTGAGAATGGAAGATAGCGCGTATACGTCATCATAGGATTTGTCAACTCCTCGATACCGTACGACCACATTTTTAGTAGCTGAACTATCCCCATAGCTATGCGGAATTTGTAAAAATGCGTAGCCCTCGTAAACCTCCGCAAGATGCTGGATCTCCTCTATATCTTCTAATTGACCTTTTATACTATCCGCCTTAAACAATCGCCCTTTGTTCGATTCAATAAGCAACTCAGGGCGGAAGTTTCCCTGGCTCTCATAAATCATGGACTCTAAGGCATTAAATGAGGATAGTAAAACAATGATTGATGCTGCACCAATAGCTAATCCAATAATTGTGACCCAGGATATGATATTGATGGCAAAGGTTCGCTGCTTAACCAATAAATAGCGCTTTGCAAACAGGAGAATCAATCTCATAACTCTCCCTCCTCTCTTAGTTTTTTAAAGAGTTCTTCCATATGGCTTGCATGGGCAATCGAATCGTCGAGATAAAACTCAATCACTGGAATAACACGCAAGGCGTGACGAAGGTCTTTAGCAATATCAGCGCGTATCTTACGCACATTAGCATTTAACGCATCAACCATAGCTTGCTTCTCCTTATCAGGTAAGAAGGAAACATAGAAACGTGCAAAGCCCATATCCGGCGTTACGCTGACGCTCAGAATACTCACCAGCACGCGATTACCGAGGAAATCCCCGCGTTTTTTCATAAAATAAGTTGCCATGCTATCTTTAAGAAGAGAAGCTACTTTTTGCTGTCGGCGAGATTCCATAAATTGAAGGTAGAGAGATTATCTTAAAAGACGGCTTTTTCCAAGGAATGGATTAAGAAAAGTTCTTGTCTAAGAGCACGCCCAGAATACCACGCATAAAAATACATTGAAAACGTCCACTTTTATCCTTTCCATTGTCAAGCCGCACAGACGTTACTTACTGTTTTATGTGCTATGTACCGCCATTCAAGTACTATTCAGCCTCTTCACCCTTGCTACGCTAATCCCTCTTTTAGAGATCATTTTTGGCAGTCAAAGCCAGTCATTATCAGGTGATAACCCAAGTGTGGGATTTGGCCAACTTAAGGCATGGCTGACTCAAGAACTATCCGCACTTGTTGAGACCTCAGGCCAACCAATCTATGCCATATATGGCATCGCCGTATTGCTTATAACCGCTTCATGTATTCAAAATGCCTCGAGATATTTAGCTTCCCGGGCTATGACTAAATTGCGGGCAAAAGTCTATGCTAACTTAAGGGAAACGCTTTACAAAGGACTTAATTCTGCCTCACTTCACTACATCAAGTCCAATCGAAGAGGACAAATTTTATCGAAGGCAAGTAATGATCTAACTGAAATAGAACATGGAATCCTCAACGTTGCTGAAGCCCTTTTTCGAGATAGCTTAACCATTCTAGCCTTGCTCTATGTTTTGTTTTCCATTCAAACCATGCTCACCCTCTTTATCCTAGCGCTTATTGCCGTTGTTGCCGTTTTGATCGGGAGCATCGGTCGACGACTCAAACAAGATTCTAAAGCAGTGCAACATGATCAAGGAAGACTGATGGACTTTTTTAGCGAGGCCATCTCAGGATTTCGGCTATTCAAAGCCTATGGGGTTGAGGATAACGAAAAACAACGATTTGACAACTTAAATGATTCATGGAAGAAAGGTTATCAGTCCATGCTTTTTCGAAAGTACTTGGCAAGTCCTTTGACCGAATTTTTAGCCATAATTGTGGTCGCATCCATTTTGATTGTAGGCAGTCTCTTTGTATTTAACGGTAAGCTCCTCGCCTCAGAGTTTATCTTTTTTATTGCCGCCTTTGGTTACATTGTCGGGCCGGCAAAGAGCCTTTCTTCTGCATTCTTTAGTTATCAAAGAGGAAGTGCTGCAGCAGAACGAATCCAACACTTTTTATCTGAAGTTACCGCGTTATCTACTGGTTCAATGAGGAAAACATCAAATGTAGAAAGCCTTACCATGGCTCAAAATCTTCACATTGAAAATCTATCATTCACTTATGAGGACCAAGCAGAACGTCTCGTCCTTAACAAACTATCCATCCATATTGAAAAAGGAAAACATATTGCACTTGTAGGGCCTTCGGGAAGTGGGAAATCAACGCTTTTTGATTTGATTCTTGGTTTTTACAAGCCTACTGAGGGGTCCATCTACTTAGACATGATTCCTATCCAAGACCTTAACATAGAGTTATATAGAAGATGCTTTGGACTGGTAACCCAGGACCCCATTTTGCTGCACGACACCATTCGACAAAATCTCACACTCGGTAAACCCTTTGAAGAGAAGATCATCATCAGATGCTGTAGACAAGCAGATGCATGGGATTTCATCCAAGATTCATCTGATGGGCTGGATACCGTGATTGGTGATCGGGGATTGCAGCTATCTGGTGGTCAAAGACAGCGGTTAACCATAGCACGTGCCTTATTGTTTGACCCTGATATTCTTTTGCTTGATGAAGCAACGTCTTCTCTTGATTCTGCAGCGGAGCAAAGTGTCTTAAACGCATTGAAAACCGCTATGAAAGGCCGGACAACATTATCGATTGCCCACAGACTCAGCACCATTCAAGGCGCTGATGAAATTCTTGTTTTGCAAGAGGGTACAATTGCAGAGCGAGGAGATCATGAATCACTTATCCAAAGCAAAGGGCTCTACTTCACCTTGTACCAAGCACAAAATCACACGAAAGGCTAAAGCTAAACAGCCGTTTCCTGAGGTAAAATCCGTTTAGGAAAAAACAAAAAGGCTAACACCGCAATCGATATTGCCGAATCAGCAATGTTAAAGATTGGAGAAAAAATAAGCCTTCCGCCAAGCTTTGGAACGAATTCAGGCCAATGCACATTAAACTGAATCATGTCAACCACTTGGCCCTGTAGAAATGGAGCATATGAACCGCCCCATTCTGCGATGCCAGGATAACCACCACCCCGATCAAACAAAAGACCATAGGCCATTGAATCAATCACATTGCCTGCCGCTCCTGCTAAAATCAGGGATAGACAAACAATGAATGCCAAATTAATTTCATCCTTCTTTAAGGTCTTTCGAAGAAATACGATAATCACGGTGATGGCGATCATTCTGAAGATGGACAGTACATACTTTCCAAGGGCTCCACCATATTCAAACCCAAAAGCCATTCCAGGGTTCTCTACAAACTGAATATTTAAGAGTCCACCTAAAATGTGGTGGCTTTCTCCATACTCAAAGTTTGTCTTTATGTAAATCTTGACGATCTGGTCAACAATCAATATAAAGAGGACGATAGCCAGGGCTAAAAATCCGGGATTTTTGCGCAAGGTTTCCAACTTATCGACGCCCTTTTCGTTTCGACTCGATGAGTTTTGCTTCGATGCTTAAGGTTGCATGAGGCACAGCTCGAAGCCGTTTGGCATCTATTAGATTGCCCGTTTCACGGCAAATACCGTAGGTTTTATTTTTAATTCGCATGAGGGCCTTATCCAAGTGCGAGATAAACTTAGCCTGACGAGCAGCCATTTGATTAAGCTGTTCTTTTTCTGTCATGGCATTACTATCCTCAAGCCCATTAAACTTATAATCACCGTCACCACTTCCCGTACCATTTGAAATTTGCTCTTGAAGAATTTTTAAGTCCTCCTTTGCACGGTTCATTTTTTTTAAGATGATTGCCTCAAACTCCTGGAGCTCAGCATCTGTGTAACTTGTCTTGCTCATGAATTAGTTTTTTTAAGTCCGATAGTGCATTGGTATTCATCGATTTCCACCTCCGCTTGTACCCCATCGATACACCAATGTACCGTATCCGCTAAAATTTCTGCGAAAATATAGGATTTATGCAAATCCATCACATCCTTTAACCAAGGGGAATCTTCTAGGAAGATATCAATTCGATCGGTAAGCTCTAAACCACTTGACTTTCTGAGGTTCTGAAAGCGATTGATAAGTTCCCTGGCTAATCCTTCTTGGCGCAGTTCTTCTGTCACCTCAACGTCTAAGGCCACCGACAGATTGCCCTCACTAACAAAACTCCATCCCTTGATATCTTCAGTAATCCATTCGACATCAGCCTCTGTAATTTCAATGGCTTCGCCTTCAACCGTCAGACTCATACTTCCATTTTGCTGAAGTTCTTTAAGCTCGCCGGAATCCAATTGGGCAATACAAGCAGCAGTGGCTTTCATTTTCTTACCCAGTCGACGACCTAATGTTTTGAAATTTGCCTTCGCCTTGCGCTGCATCAACGGATGATCTTCAGGCATAAGCTCTAAAGCCTTGACATTTACTTCTTCTTGTATTATACGCTCGATGGATTGCATTAATTCCGAAGTCACTTCATTGGATAGGGGAACCAAAATCCTTGATAGAGGTTGACGGACTCTTATCTTTTCCGCTTTTCGAATACCTAATACCATTGAGGAAAGACGCTGGGCAACATGCATTTTAAGCATTAAATCTTGATTGCTTTGCATCGAGGCAGCATCGGGCCATGACGATAAATGGACGGAGTCATGCATTGCCTCCGTAGTGTAAGTCGATAGCCGATCATACATCCATTCTGCATAGAAGGGAGCAATGGGTGCCATGAGCTTTGCAGTACCTAACAAGACTTCAAACAGCGTATCATAAGCCGCTTTTTTATCCTCAGTCATGTCTCCTTTCCAAAATCTTCTACGACTGCGGCGCACATACCAGTTCGACACTTGATCAATCATCATGGTCTGAATTGAACGTCCTGCAGGCGTAGGGTCATAGTCATCCAAAAGGCTTGTGCATTGCTCGACAGTTGAGGCATACACCGAAAGCATCCATTGGTCTAACTCACTTCGATTGTTGTAGTCTATTGCTGTGTTTGCATCATAGCGGTAGGCATCAATATCCGCATAGCGCGTAAAAAAAGACAGGGTGTTATACAAGGTGCCAAAGAACTTGCGTTGTACCTCGCCAATTCCCTCAATATTGAATTTTAGATTATCCCAAGGTGGCGCATTGGTCACCATATACCATCGCGTCGCATCGGCTCCATACTTCGCTAGTGTTTCAAAGGGATCTACGGCATTGCCTAAGCGCTTAGACATTTTCTGTCCATTTTTATCTTGCACCAAGCCATTTGCAATTACATTTTTGAAGGCAGGTTTTCCGTGAAGCATGGTGGATATAGCATGCAGCGTGTAAAACCAACCACGCGTTTGATCAACTCCTTCTGCAATAAAATCTGCAGGGAATTGATAGTCAAAGTCCTCTTTATTTTCAAAAGGATAGTGCCACTGAGCATATGGCATTGAGCCTGAATCAAACCAAACATCAATAACTTCCGACTCCCGCTTCATAACCTCACCTTTGCTCGACACAAGGACCACATCATCAACATATGGTCTATGCAAGTCCTCGGGAATCGACTGCTCCAATCCAAGGGCTTTATTGGCTTGGTCAATAGCGTTTGATAACTCTTCAACCGAACCAATACACACTCTTTCCTCGCCTGAGGCAGTTGACCATATCGGTAGCGGAATCCCCCAAAATCGAGAACGACTGAGGTTCCAATCTTTGACTTCTTCTAACCACTTTTTAAATCGACCTTCCCCGGTATGCGCAGGTTTCCAGTGAATCTGACTATTGGTAGCTACAAGCTCATCTCGTAGAGAAGAAACGCGCACAAACCAAGAATCTAGGGGATAATAGAGAATCGGTTTGTCAGTTCGCCAACAGTGAGGATAGCTGTGTGCGTATTTACGCACATCAAAGGCTCGATTGTTTTCCTTGAGATAAATAGCAATATCTACATCTAGCGATTGATACGCGTCATCATCGGTGTAATTCTTAACATAACGCCCTGCAAAAGGTCCAGCATCATCGGTCATCTTTCCTGTGCCATCGACAAGTGTCAAACTACCTATACCGTTTTCCTCTGCTACCGAACGGTCATCGGCTCCAAAACTTGGCGCTGTATGTACTATACCCGTTCCGTCTTCAGTTGTCACAAAGGACCCTGATATCACTTTGAAAGCATCCCCATCGGTTGGTACGCTATCTCCTAGAAGTTGCTCATATCGAATACCTACGAGCTGACTGCCGGGGTAATTTGCTACGCGACGAGCTGGAATACAGTTTCCGTCAAAGTCAGCCGTAAACTCTGCATTAAACTGATCTTCTGTAAACCACTTGGATACTAAGGCTTCAGCCAAAACCACACTGACTTCCTTTTTAGTGTACTTATTAAAGGTGTTGATTTTTACGTAATCAATAGAGGCGCCTACGGTTAATGCTGTATTGGATGGAAGCGTCCAAGGTGTCGTCGTCCAAGCGAGTAGATATACCTCCTCTTCGTCATTGTCAAATAAGAAGGATGAGTCATTATTGGTGGTTACTTTAAACTGCGCAACCACTGTAGTATCCTTTACCTCTCGATAGGCCCCAGGTTGATTAAGCTCATGGCTTGATAAGCCTGTACCCGCTGCAGGAGAGTAGGGCTGAATGGTATACCCTTTGTACAAAAGATTTTTATCCCAAAGTTGTTTTAGGTTGTGCCAGACGGACTCAATGTAGTCGTTTTCAAACGTGATATATGGATTATCCAAATCAACCCAATAGCCCATTTTTTGGGTAAGATCATCCCAATGCGACTTAAACCGCATGACGGTCTCGCGGCACTTCGCGTTATATTCTTCAATGGTAACTTTTGTCCCAATATCTTCTTTGGTAATTCCTAACTCCTGTTCAACTTTAAGCTCAACTGGCAATCCGTGGGTATCCCATCCTCCTTTGCGTTCCACGCGATAACCTTGCATGGTCTTGTATCGACAAAAAACATCTTTGACCGTTCGTGCCATTACATGATGAATACCTGGCATTCCGTTGGCCGATGGAGGACCCTCATAGAAAACAAAAGGCCTGTTTTTAGGGCGCTCGTCAACACTACGAGTGAAGATGTTTTCTCTGCTCCAATACGCCAGTACTGCCTCATCAATTTGAGGTAGGTTGAGTTGTTCGTTTGCTGTGTTTTTAAACTTTGTCAAAGTGTTCTGTCTTTTACACCCCAAATCTAAGGAAGTTCTTGCCCTATACCATCGAATATGTAAATTCGTGAAATGCCTGGTAAAATGCTGCTTGTCCGTTTGTTTTTTATGCACCTCTTTTTTTGTGCAACTACCCTGCTTTGGGGGCAACAGTACAATACATGGCGCTACCATAACAGTTACGAGACGTCAACGGCAGTGGAGGCTTCTGATATGGCGGTTTGGTCTGCTTCTCTTACAGGATTATTGCGTTACGACAGGGCAAGTGGAGAAATTCAGACTTACGACAAAACCAATGGTTTGAGCGATGTTCAAATACGCCAAATCGCTTGGAATGCTGAGATTGAAAGCCTAGTTATTGCCTACGAAAACAGCAATATTGACTTGATCAACGATTTTGGAGTAGTCACGAACATCCCTGATATTCTAAACTCTACTGTCACAGGGTCAAAACTGATTAATGCGATGTACACCGAGGGAAGTAAGGCATTTCTTTCCTGTGATTTTGGAATTGTAGTCGTTGATCTAATCAACTTCGAAATTGAGGCCACCTACATCATTGGTAATGGTGGACAAGCAGTGGTGTGTTATGACTTTAGCAAAGCTGAAGACACCTTATATGCTATTACCAATGAGGGATTAAAAGTTGCCTTTGATGATGGCAGCAATCTCTTGGATTTCCAATCTTGGAACACAATTAATCCATCAATTACAGGGGGCATTGAGCACTGGGAAGGCGCTTGCTTTATGCACAGTCTAGACACACTCTATAAACTGGAATCACTGGACAGTCTTACATCTCTAGTTCCATTATCAGGGTATCAAACGATACAACTTGCGGCATCCGATTCACTCTACTTGATACAGACAGAGGGTGATTTTATCTCGGGCATTGTGGACTCATCACAGATTTTTGTTTGGAGTGAAGGAAGTTTTGACATACGCTTGAGTGGCTTTTCATCCTACCCCTTGGATATCGAAAGATCTCAGGATAAGGTATATATAAGTGATTATCGAGGAGGGTTACGAGAAATCTTCGAAGACAACACGCAAAGTCGGCGATTTTTAGGTGGTCAGCGGTACAGCGCGAAAGCCTTTCGTATCGAGCCCGGATTGGATAAGGTTTGGGTGAGTTCGGGTAGCACGGATTTTGGATTGGGTAAAAGTCCAGGAGACCCATATATCTATGACGGAGTGAGTGCATACAATGGTTCGTTTTGGGAAAATTATGTCAACTTCAACGTAGATGTCTTGAATCCTACTTTTGATATTGTACCCGTGCGTGAACACCCAAGCAGAAATGAGGTATGGGCTGGAAGCTTTTATGGGGCTTCCCGTTTTTTGAATTCGGCGGATGAACACTTTGACTCAAGTAATTCAGCCATACTGCCCAAAGAGAATGACCCTAGTTTTCAGATTGTTAGTGATATTGATTTTGATAAATCAGGTCGTGTATGGATGACTAATCTCGGTAGTCAAAATCCATTGGTCGTGCTAGATAATGATGGCACTTGGTATGGCTTTGACCCTGCGAACGCCCCGCTCTTTGTAACGCGAATGGTGATTGACAATGCCGATAATGTGTGGATGGCTACGACTAATGATGGTCTTTGGGTTTACAATAGAGGAAACATTCTTTCGTCTGTGAGCGATGATCCACAGGCCCTCCATTTTACGGCAGCTAATAGCGAATTACAAAGCAATACAATCAATGATTTAGCCATTGATCGAGATGGTGCCCTATGGGTTGGAACAGGCCAAGGTGTGGTCGTTATCGACTGTCCATCTTCGGTCTTTTCCTCTTCCTTTTCGTGTACTAAGCCTCGTCGCATTATCGTTACCCTTGGAGACTATTCGGAATACTTATTCAACACAGAAGTTGTACAAGCCATAGCCGTGGATGGAGGGAATCGAAAGTGGGTTGGCACAACGAACGGAGCCACCCTAATCAGCTCAAGTGGTGAAGAGGAGATCCTACAACTAACCACGGAAAACAGCCCTCTGCCCAGCAATACAATCTTTGATATTGGAATTCTAGGGCGTACAGGAGATGTATTTTTTGCAACGGACTTAGGCCTAGCCTCATTTATTGGTGATGCTAGCGAGGGAGCAGACAAACACAGTGATGTCCAAGTATATCCCAATCCAATTGAGGCAGATTATGTGGGGCCCATTTCTGTGATTGGCCTTGTAAGTGATGCGTATGTTAAGGTTATGGATTCCAGAGGAAGGCTAGTTTATCAAGACCAAGCTCTAGGTGGAAAATTTGTTTGGGATGGTCTTCGCCAAGATAATACTGCAATTCATCCGGGGGTATATTACATCATTTCCGTTAGTCCAAATGGGCAAGAAAGTATAGTCGCAACATTGGCCAAAAAAGGCTAGAAACAAGCACTGTAAAGGATTCTTTCTATTTTTACAAGGAAAATATTTGATTATGAAAAATCATCTTCTAGTCATTGTATTCCTTATGACCGCTTTCTTAAGTTATGGTCAACAAAATGTTGGTATTGGAACAGACAACCCCAACCCTAATGCCCTACTTGAATTAGAAAGCGACGATAAAGGGTTTCTTATGCCAAGGCTAAACACCAATGCAAGAAACACCTTGGGTGCGCTTTGTGGACCTAATGAAGAGGGTTTAGTGGTCTATGATACAGAAGAAGACCTTTTCTTTTTCTGGGATGGCAGTCAATGGATTCCTTATCCTGGTAGCGGTAGTGGTGATCAATGGGGAGGACAGGTTGTCATAACTGATGGAAGTATAAGTGGTGATGGGACTGCAGGAAACCCATTATCTGTGGGTGCAGGATCGGACGATCAAAATATTCAAGGCTCTGGACTTAGCGGGACTACACTTACCATTGGAATTGAAAATGGTAATGCCGAAACGGTCGATCTTTCTTCTCTTCAAGATGGTATTGGGACTGATGATCAAAACCTAACTGGGGCCTTTCTTAACAACACTATATTGGAAATCAATATTGAGAATGGGACTTCGGCTACCGTCGATCTATCTTCTCTACAAGGGACTGATGATGTCGACTTCTTAGAGGTAGGGACTACAACTGTTCCCGACGACATAAACGATAATATCTATACCCAAGGCAACGTAGGTATTGGAACAGCCAATCCCGTGAGTGATCTGCACGTCAATGGCCTGACGACAAGTAAAGATTATGACATCATAAATTCAGATGGGACATTTACGAGGGCTTTGCAGGCCGGCAACACGCAAGGAGTGAATGCGCCAGACTTCCATTTCCATCTTTTACCGGATTACAATGGACAAAACGGGGCGAATGAGATTTACATGTATTATGGCTTTAATAGTGATGTAATGGAGCATCTATGGCACACGAAATACATGGGGTCAAATACAGAGATTATGTCTTTGGATAGTATCGGTAATCTTCGAATCATTGGAGATTTTAGACCAGGTGACCAGCCGGGTACAGTGGGTCAGGTGCTCGTCTCACAAGGTGCTAACAATACGCCTATTTGGTCTTCTATTTCTACAGGAACTGATGATCAAAATATTCAAGGTTCAGGACTCTCAGGTACTTCTCTCACTATTGGGATTGAAAATGGCAATTCAGAGACAATAGACCTCTCTTCCTTACAAGACGGTGTTGGAACGGACAATCAAAATCTGACGGGGTCAACTCTTATAGGTAATACTCTACAAATTGATATTGAAGACGGTAACTCAACCTCTGTGGACCTAAGCCCCTTAACTGGTACAGACGACCAAAACATTCAAGGTTCAGGACTTAGCGGGACTATTCTCACCATTGGGATTGAAAATGGCAATTCAGAGACAATAGACCTCTCTTCCTTACAAGACGGTATTGGAACGGACAATCAAAATCTGACGGGATCAACTCTTACAGGCAATACTCTACAAATTGATATTGAAGATGGAAGCTCAACATCGGTAGATCTCAGTCCTTTAATCGGAACAGACAACCAAGTTCTTCAATACATAGCCCTTAATGACCAATTAAGTATTACAAACGGCAATACGGTTCTTATAGATGATAAGTGGGACTTGTTTGGAAACTCAAATACAGATGAAAACATAAACTTTTTAGGAACGACAAATAATCAAGGATTAACCATACGGACTAACAATGCTTTACGCGCTCGGTTTCTGGCCGATGGAACCTTTGTCTATAATGGACCGTCTGCTGTGCTTACAGGAGACATGGTAACCGTTAACGGTACGAATGGAACGGCCTTGGGGGCCAACGCGGGGACTCTTGCAACAGACTATCCTTTCAACGTATACAGTGAAAGTAGTCTTCGGAATGCTGCAGCAATCTATGCACGGGTTTTTGATCAAGGAGGAGGAGTATGGGTAGAATCCTTCCCAACCGACACAGGGATGGCAGCAATTTTTGGAGAAATGGAGACTACGTTTGATCCAGGTGTTGAAGGAAGAAACAATTGGGATCACCCAGAATCTGTAGGTGTGCTTGGCCTTGCAAATGCCGCAGGTAGTATTGTCGATATGCGTGGAGTCGTTGGACGGGCAACGTATACCGCAGGACAGTATGGATATGGTGTGTATGGAGAAGGTAATTGGTATGGACTCTTTACTCCGGATAACTCAGGAGCCACAGGGATTAAAACCTTCCTAATTGACCACCCCTTAGATCCAGCAAATATGTTATTACGGCATTACTCTATGGAGGCAGATGAAGTGCTTAATGTGTATCGAGGAAACATTCAACTAGATGCTACTGGAAAAGGTGTTGTTCAGCTGAAGAGCTATGCCCAAGCAATCAATACGAATTTTAGTTATCAGTTGACGGCTATTGGTGGAGCTATGCCTTCACTTCATGTAAGTCAAGGCGTAGATAATCAAGGGCAATTTATCATTCAAGGAGGACTACCTAATCATGAAGTAAGTTGGACAATATATGCTGAACGAAATGATGTTTACATGCAAAATCGTCCAGAATTGAGAAATCCTGAGGTCGCGAAAAAGCCTTTTAATGTTGGGAAGTATTTCCATCCTCAAGATTACAATCTTGGTGAAGAGTATCGAATTTACCCAAGAAATGATAGGGATTTGAGCCGAGAATAGACCTGTTCATTACCAGGTTACTGTTACCTTTCCCGTCGTCTTACGCTGCCCTAAATCATTGTGTGCTTGAGCTAAATTCTCTATTGGATATACTCCACCTACTGTCGGATCCAACCATCCTTCTTGAACACCCTTGACCACACCATGCAGGCAAGCTTGAATCTTATCTGCCTTATAATCTGCCAGTCTAAGCATATTGACACCAATCATGGATTGGCTCTTACTCATGAAATGGATCGGATGGTAGAACCCAAACTGCAAAAACGTAGAAATCTTTTTGAATAGATTGGCCCCATTAAACTGAGCAGCTCCATATAAAACCATACTTCCCCCTGCACCCAAAAGTTTGCAGCCCTTTTTCACCGAACTTCCCCCGATACTATCAAAAACAACATCCAACCGTACACCCTTCTTTTTGATCACTTCAAAAAAGTCCTCTTTCCTGTAATTAATCGCGTGATGAACGCCCAAATTCTCTAGCGCTTGAATTTTTTCATCTGAACCTGCAGTGGCGTATACTTCTGCTCCCTCATGCAGTGCCATTTGTACCAAGGCACTTCCCACCCCGCCCATAGCCGCATGGATAAGCACTTTATCGCCTTGTCCAATACGAACGGAGTTATAAAAACACTGCCAAGCCGTGGAATACTGCGTAGTAAGCGCCATGGCTTTTCCAATAGGCATATCATCAATAACCGCTACAGCTCGAGGGTCACAGACAGCGTATTCTGCATACCCTCCAAATCGTGTTAAGGCAGTTACTCTTTGACCTACTTCAAGATGTTTAACCCCTTGCCCAACTTCTTCAATGATCCCAACGACATCATACCCCAATACCGCAGGTAATGGTGGACAATCTGGATATAAACCCGTTCTTGCCATGATATCAGCGAAGTTAAGCCCAAAACCTTCAACCTTAACTAGGATACCTTCTTTAGGACATTTAGGTTTATCTAAGTCTACAAGAGCAAAGGCTCTTTCAGGCTTACCAAACTTTTGGAGATGAACTGCTTTCATTAGAGTACTTTTAGGGTCATATGGAAGACAATGTAAGGCAATATGTCGCAAAAACACTCTATGGTTTTGAACACCTTCTTGGAAAAGAGATTGCTCAAATGGGTGCAAAGCAAATCGAGGAGCGTAATCGAGCGGTAAACTTTAAAGCTGATTGGAAAACATTAGTCGACATCCATGCCACCAGTCGATTGGCCATTCGAGTAATTCACCCCTTTCATAAGTTTCAAGCACGGCATGAACGCGATTTCTATAACCAAGCCCGTGTTTATCCGTGGGAAAATCACTTTTCAGTAGACCAAACCTTTAAAATTGATGTGAGGGTATTTTCAGACACCTTCACGCACTCCAAGTATATCTCACTGAAGCTCAAGGATGCCATTTGTGATCGGTTTCGAGACTTAACAGGAGACCGTCCCAACATCAATGTACAAGATCCAGATATTGTGTTTTCATTGGATATCAGGGATCAACAAGTACAGCTTGCCTTGGATGCTACAGGAGAATCGCTTCATAGACGAGGATTTCGAGACGACAGCCATGTGGCGCCGATGAATGAAATATTAGCTGCTGGGATACTTGCCAAAACCGAATGGAAACCCGATCTACCCTTTATTGATGGCATGACCGGATCAGGCACCATGCTCATTGAAGCACTTTACCGAGCGACCAAACAACATGCAAGTTGGAGTCGGAAGCGTTTTCCTTTTATGCAATGGCCAGACTATCCAAAGGGACTCTGGGAATCACAAAGAGACTATCATAAAGAGCAAGTTCATAATCACTATCCAGAAATCCTAGGTGTTGAGATCGATCGTGAAACGTATCGATCAGCCTATGACAACTTAGTTCGAGCAGGTCTTAGCCCTTTCCATTTTCTTAAACAACAAGACTTTTTCTCCTATAAGCCAAAACAAAAAGCCGGTATAGTTTTTCTCAACCCTCCCTATGATAAGCGACTATCCCTGGAAGATGTTCAAGAGTTTTATGGGAGTATTGGAGATCATCTCAAGCAGCACTTTACCGGGTGGGATGCATGGATTCTTGTAGGAAATCCCGTTGCGGCCAAAAGCATCGGCTTGCGATCAACCAAACGCCTAAAACTGTTCAACGGGTCAATCGAATCAAGGCTTATGCACTTCCCACTGTATGAAGGCAGCAAAAAATAGAACTTCAGCTTGCTAATAACAATTTAGCGTGTACAATTAAGCAATAATCTCTTCGTCGATATAGTTACTTTTCTACTATGATTTGTTGCAGACCTAGAATGCCTTTAATGGGCGTATTGTTTTTTTTGTTTTCAGCATGTAATGCTACGTCAACGTCGGAGTACAAAAGTTCTGACATCAGTCCAGAAGAATCACAGGCTATTGAAACTACAGAAATACCTGACTCCTCAGGAATTGCGGAAGACGATAATATCTTAACCATCAGTCAAAATGAACTAGAGCGTGATGCGTGGGTAGAATCCATGATTTCAGCAATGAATCTTAAACAAAAGCTTGGGCAATTTTTTATGGTGGACTTATGGCCTATGCAAGGCGAAGCCTCTATAACACATGCTATTCAATCCATTAAAAACCATCACGTTGGAAGCATTATCGTTTTTAAAAGCCACCCGCATCAGATGCTTGATGTTATCAATCGAAGTCAAGAGGCTTCGACAATTCCTTTGTTGGTAGCTGTTGATGGAGAATGGGGTGTCGATATGCGGCTTGATAGCGTCATCGAATGGCCCTATCAGCTTGCTTTAGGAAGTGCTACAGATTTTGACCCACTATATCAAATGGGAAAAGCCATCGCAAAAGAATGTTCACGCCTTGGAATCCATATAAATTTTGCGCCTGTTGTTGATGTGAACAGCAATCCGAATAATCCGGTGATTGGTTATCGTTCTTTTGGTGAAAACCCCTATCGCGTTGGACAAGCAGGATCTGCCTACATGAGAGGTATGCAAGATCATGGAATTATGGCTGTAGCAAAACATTTTCCAGGACATGGCGATACAGATTCGGATTCGCATAAAACGCTGCCTTCTGTTTTGCATGATCGAAACCGTTTGAATCAAATGGAATTACCACCCTTTCAACAATTGATTCAGGATGGCGTAGCCGGAATAATGGCGGCCCACCTATTTGTGCCTAATCTAGACAATCGTAACCAGCGTCCTACGAGCCTTTCATCGTATGTTTTAAAAGATTTACTCCGCGATTCGTTAGGTTTCGATGGTTTGGTATTCAGTGATGCACTAAATATGCAAGGAGCTAGCGGATACGGTGGCGCTGCCGAAGTAGCTTATCAAGCCTTTCTTGCGGGAAATGATATACTTGTTATGGCACAGGATATTGGAGGAACTGTTGCTCTTTTAGAGGAAGGTATTGCCCAAGGTGAAATAACGATGGATGAAATCCATCAACGGTTACGATTAATCCTACAAAAAAAATACGATGCTCAACTGCATCAGTATCAGCTCACCAATACAAGAAATCTTATCAATGATCTCAACCCCATTGAAAGTAAGAATACAGTAATCGATTTGTACCAGGCCAACATTACCTGGATACCTAACGCGGATGAACATAGTTCGAGCCTGCCACTGAGGGATAATCAATCCATTTACACGTTAGCCTTAGGAAGTAGCTCAAAACAAATCTGGCAAGATCGAGTAGGGGACTACATCCCAAGCGAATACCTTACCACGCAAACGTTCGAAAAGATATTGCCGTCACTTAGAAGCAATGACCACCTTGTTATTGGTATTCACAATCTTGGGAAAACACCCCCTAAGTTTGGTATGAGGGACTCCGATAAAGCATTGATAAGCAAAGTGAGTAATCGCTGTAAGGTTACGATTCTATTGTTTGGTCTTCCCTATGCACTGGAAAATATCCCAAATGACGTGAATGTTTTAATGGTCGGTGCGGATCGCCCGGAAGCACAAATCGCAGCGGTTAACGCAATACTTGGTAAACATGATGTCAATGGACGACTAGCCATCTCTACTGGCCAATGGCAAGAAGGCCAAGGAGAGGATTTGATGGGTTCGGGAATTCCTTTAGGCATCCCATTTAAAGTAGGACCTGACCCTGTTTCACTTGACCTTTTAAAGGCCTATGAGAATAAAACCATTAACACCAGAAGCGCACCTGGCGGAGTAGTCATGGTAAATCACCATGGAAGAAACATATATTCCAGTGCCTTTGGAAACCATACCTATGATGAAAAGAGAACCGTCCTTGTAGGGGATTTATTTGATCTTGCCTCCATAACGAAAGTTGCTTCGACAACACTATGTGTCATGAAGTTAGTTGAGGATGGAAAGATAGATCTCGATAAAACCTTTGCGCACTACATGCCTGAATTCGAAGAATCACCCTGTGGCGGAGTTCGTCTGAGAGATGCCTTAATGCATCAATCAGGACTTCCTGCGTGGATTCCATTTTATGTAAGCAGCCTAGATCAGCGCGAAACGGTGTATTCGAATCATTGGCAAGCAGGATACAGCCAAAAGGTTGCCGACACCATGTTTATTCGAGATGATGTTAGAGAAGCTATATGGGATACCATTGCCATTCAGGAGTTAACGCCGGAGCCAACCTATAAATACAGCGACTTGGGCTTTCTTTTGCTTGGTCGGCTTATTGAGCGAGTAACGGGCGAACCATTGGATGCTTATGTCTATAACGAATTTTACTTTCCAATGGGACTTGAAAGTATGATGTTTAATCCCTGGCAATGGATTGACAGAGATCATATACTACCCACTGAGGATGATACCTTGTTTCGCAAGCAACTCCTTGATGGGTATGTACATGACATGGCCGCGGCTATGTTAGGTGGTGTTGCAGGTCATGCCGGACTCTTCTCCAATGCAGATGATTTAGCAAGTTTGTTTCAAATGCTACTAAACGGAGGTACTTGGCAAGGGAGAAGGTATTTGAGCGAATCTACTATTGACGATTTTACTCGCTGGCAGCGATATCCTGGCAATAACCGAGGACTAGGTTTTCATAAACCTGATCGCGACTTTGACGGAGGCCCTACTTCGAATAATGTCAGCTTGGAAACATTTGGCCACACAGGTTTTACCGGAACCTCCGTTTGGGCTGATCCAGTGGCCAACTTAATTTATATATTCCTATCCAACCGATGCTATCCTGACGCCTATAATCCAAACCTTGTTCGGCAAGGTATCCGGACCGATTTGCAAACGGAAATTTATGAAACCTTGTTTCGTTAAAAGCAAGTCTTAATCGTTATCTGATATATAATGCTTTGACTTGAAATACTGAATCACGTGGTATTTGAGATACGTCTCCTGAGCACGCATAGATTCAAAAGAAGGCAGGGGCTTATCCAATTCGAAGTGCGGCCAATCTTGGTTATCCTTTTGCTTCAACACATAATGTCCTCCAATACCCAAGGAAGTACAGGTCCCCACATGAATTAAATCGACTATTTCCTCCTTTGAAGGGTTTTCAGAAGCATGCGACACTTCATTAAGTCCAATAAGCAACAATACAGCTGTTAAATCTGGACGTTTACCGTGGTGATCTTTAACAAAACGTCGAACGGCAAACCACCCTTGTCGAACTTCTGCTTCAAAGTCCTTGGAATGGGTAATCAATTAATTGAGTTTGCTCTGCATCCAATCAATAACAGAGGCCAGAACTTCTTCAGCCATGGCATCTTGATGAATCTCGTGATAGCCATTTTCAACAGACAAAAAGGTTACGGAATCCGTATGAGCATCGGCAAACTTTTTCGATGCATCGTAAGAAGTCAAACGATCTGCATCGCCATGATACATAAAGGTTGGGACCTGATAATTGTAGTTGTCTGCCAACATATCCTGTCCTGCTTTTAATGCTGGGACCATCATCCCCGCCGTTACCACATCATGTATAAGCGGGTCTTGCCTGTACGCTTCACAAGCGGAATCCAAGGAAGATATAGCTTCCGTATCTAGTCCTGACTTCTCAGACCATTTAGGATAGATCTTGTGCATAAGATTCCCCATAAACAACTTCCAAGCTGCTGGTTTAAATCCAAGTTCTATCATGGGTGCACTCAGAATATTTCCAAGATAGGAAGATGGACTTTGTGGACCATCCGTGCGGTTTGTGTACGATAAAAGAACATTCCCGCCATAACTATGCCCAAATAAAAAGAAAGGAAGCTCAGGCCAACAGGTTTCTTTTCTGGAAACTAGGCTATCGATAACTTGATATATGGACTCATAACTTGGACATGCGCCGCGTTTCCCTTCGGATAATCCGTGGCCAAATAGGTCGATCGATAGCACATTAAAGCCTGCCTTATTCATCGTGTCCACAAAGGTGCCGCTGTAGCGCCCAGAATGTTCCCCCATACCATGCAATAGAATAAGTGCTGCTTTTGCTTGCTCTACTTCCCATATTTGACCGTACAATGTTTGTCCTGCAATATATGCAGTGTATTCCATGTGGTCTTTCATAAATACTGTTCGTTTTGTTTGTTCGATATCTGTAAGATACAAAAGAGAGTCGAGGCCATAAAGAACCTTAACGCAATTATGACACGTTACTTTGTCAAACGTTGCAAGCGAGCACCCAGCCTATCGAAGAGCAGCACCATGGTTGGGACAACAACAAGGGTCAAAAATGTTGCAAAAACCAATCCATAGATTACCGCTCTTGACATAGGCCCCCAGAAGTCTACATTATCCCCTCCAAGATAAATTTGGGGGTTGATGTCACTTAACAGCGTATAGAAATTGATGTTAAATCCAATAGCCAGCGGGATCAGGCCAAGTATAGTGGTTATCGCTGTGAGTAGAACGGGTCGAAGCCTTGTTCTTCCGGCTTCGATAATGGCTTGCTTAATATCTCGATCACTCAGACGATCGGTCTTCTCTAGATCTAAATCACGTTTTTTTCGATTGCGTAACAAATTGGTATAATCGATCAATACAATAGCATTGTTCACTACAATCCCCGCTAAGGAAATAATTCCTATCATAGTCATCATCACCGAGAAATCCTCTCCGGTAATAGCCAATCCAAGGAATACCCCGATGAGACTAAATAATACAGAAAGCATGATAATGATCGGCGCCGCGATGGAATTGAACTGGGCGACTATAATTAAGAAAA
>Ga0163109_10000206_pt1 | contig 47190 bp, 38 predicted proteins | sample CRUFie1St13metaG_FD_108704 | JGI IMG/M metagenome (GOLD analysis project Ga0163109, IMG submission 108704) | Marine microbial communities from the Costa Rica Dome - CRUD Field 142mm St13 metaG | ecosystem: Environmental > Aquatic > Marine > Oceanic > Photic zone | place: Costa Rica: the Eastern...
ACTGTCATTTTTGATAGTGTTGAAATTGCCATTATATTGCTCCTAATCTAATATTATTTATCATAATTACAGTCCTGCTATTTCTCCAGTATTTTTAAGTCTTAGTGGAATGTAAATAAATTCTACAGCCTTAACAGGTTCTACAGCAATATCTAAATATAGCTCGTTCCTGTCAATTCTTGCAGGAGTGTTATTTGATTCATCACAAACAACTAGGAAATCGTATAACGCTCTTTGTCCAACTAATTCAAGTAGTAAGCTCTCAGCTGCCTGCTTGATTTCATCACGTGTAATCTTATCGTTTGGTTCAAACAAGTAAGGCTTAGCAAGCACATTAAGTTGACTTCTTAAGTAAATTACAAGTCTAGCAACATTAATTCTATCTAAAGAACTAGCTGTAAGTTGTCTTGTTTTCTGTCCAAAGTTAACTAATCCTGCGCCTGTAATAAATGTAATTGGGTTTACATTGTTTGCATAAAGCGTGTCTCTTAAACCTTCATTAAGTGCTACAGATTTAAATTCGCCTTCGCTTGTAATAAAACCTGTTGAACTTGCGTTAGTTATACCACCACGTCTTGTTCCTGCTGGAGCAAACCATGGAAATGAAACTTGATCACTTAATGCAATAGTTCTCATCATCATATGACTTGGTGGAACAACTACGTTGTTTCCAAAGTTGTCACTTGTAAATCCACTTGGATAAAATACTGCCAAATATGGATCAGTTGTAACAAGTCCTTTGTCATTATCTTCTAATGCGTTGTCTTGGTTAGTAGCCCAGTTGTTAATTTTAGTAGCATTTGGCTCTAATCTATAAGGTGAATCACCAACTACAAAAGCAGTTAAGCCTCTGTCATAGTTTAGTGATTTCATTTCACCAATTAGTTCTGGATAACCAGGACATGCCATCATGTTAAAGATTCTTGATTCATCATCTCTAATATCTTCATTGCTGTTAACTAGAGCTTGAAGAGCTTGCACAATAACTTTACGTTGTGCTTTACGTCCAAAGCTACCTGAACCATCTGCTTGGTTGCCTGACTCAGTTACCCAACGGTCTGCTTTGTAAGCAGCCATGCTTTGATCATTGTATCTTGGGTTATCTTCAGCTGTGCTAATATAGTTTCTTCTATATTTTTTTACATTGAAGCCACTTCTACGTAGATTGAACAACAACATTCCTTTAGGATATAGTGCAGGATCTGGAGCATCTGGATCTACATAATCACTTGCTAGTAAATCTGCAATGTCTCCTGCTTTATCACTGTTTGCACCAGCTGTATTGTATCTAGCATCTGCAAATAAAATGCCTTCTTCAGTTGTTTGATCACCTGTATCAACAGCAAACCATCTATTTTCTACTGGTAAGTCTGTTCTTGCAGCATTAAACTTGTAAAGTTTTGGATAATTTTCTAAGTCTGATGTGTCAATCCACAAGTCGCCTGTAACTAGTGCAGTTGCATCACTTTGTGTTGTAGGTGCTGTTGCACTTACGATTGGTCCTTCTGGATCTGTAGTCTTTGTTGAGTCTGCATCGTAAAATGGACTTGCAGTAGAGCTTTCTCCACTTGATCCGTCATACAAGTAACCAACAAACTCACTACCGTTGTGTACCATAATGTCAACTTCATCAACAGTTGAATCATACCATAGTGTACCTTCGGCTGTTGTTGCTGTCACTTCATTATCGCTTGCAGTGTAAGTTAAAACTCTCCATAAACTTGCTTGAAGTTGTAAAGGATTAGTTGTTCCACTTGTTCCTTGCACATATGAAACACCAGGTGTTCCACTGTTAGCATCAACAAATGGAGTAATACCTGCTTCTGTAAGCACACCGTTTGTGTCAACAAATTTAATTTCTCCGCCTAAAGCATGAGTAATTGTTACTTTATTTTGTGCGTTTACTGTAGCACTTACATTTTCAATATTTGCATTGTTAATTGCACCTGCTAGTACAGTAGCATCTGCTACAGCACCTGTGTAAGTTCCTGATACTGTAACTGGTGTATTAAATGCTAATTGTGCATTGTCTGTTGAAGCAACAGTAAATGTTGATGTACCAGCACTTATGCTTCCTGCAATAATTTTTGAACTTGTAATTGTTGTAGGAGCAATGCCTGTTCTACGGTAAATTTTGAAAGTAGCTAGAGGTTTTGTATCTCCTGCCACATTGCTCAACACATATAAATCACCTGCTAGTAAGTTTGCTCCGCCGCCGGACTTGTCCATGTTAAATATAGCTTCATTGTTTGAAGCATATATGCTAGGTGAAGAGCTTTCCCAAAGCTGTGTAGTATTATTCCATTTTTTCACTACATATTTTGCACCCAAGTTAGGTGTTGTAGTTTTAATCCACACACTACCTGTTGGTCTTGAATATGTATCACTAATTTTATATTCTGGAATATTAGTATGTTTTGCAATGGTTAACGCTGGAGGATAATATGTTCCAGCAGTAATACCTAATTGTCCAAGTAATGTTGCATCACCACCAATTAAGATGTCGCCACCTAGTGTTGAATCGTTTGAAGCACTACCTGTACCGTCGCTGTAAATTTCTAATTTACTGTCAACTGCTTCTGCAGTCACTCCGGTAATTGCAAGTCCATTAATTGTACTAGCTACATCTGATACTGTATCTGCACCATCAACTGCAACTGATGTACCATTAATAGTAATGTTAGCTGTGCTTAATGTTGGATTAGAAGCTGTGCCTTTGATTGTTGGCCAGCTTTTTGCCCACGGATCACTTCCTACTAGTACCCAGTTTCCTGAAGTGTTTCTGTAGAATATTCTATTTAAAGTTGTTGTAGCAATAACAGCATAGTCGCCTACAGCTCCAACAGTATCGGCAGGAATAAAACCGCTGTAGCCATTGACTCCTAATGAGCCTGTGTTGCTTGTTTGTGTTTCGTCTGTAATAACAATTGGCACTTTGTTAGAAAATACTTGACCTTTGTCAACAACACTGTCTCCGTTCCATTGCTGGATGCCCCAAAGTGTGTTTTTTGTGTCAAACCAATAAGTTCCGTCTTGTGGATTTGCAGCCGGTGCTGTTACAGAAGCTTCAAGTTGCCCTAAGTCTATATCTGCTCTTACAACATAAGCTCTGTTTGCTATACCCAAATATGAGTATGCAGCTTGTAATCCATATTCGTTTAATTCACTTCCATGAATTGGATTATTGTTTGTATCTGTTTTGAAGAGTGGATCTCCAAAAGTGTCAACTAAATCTCTTTGTGATGTTAATAAGTACGGTGTTCCAGCTGTTGCTGCTGTAGTTCCTGGTGCTGTACCAGTTCCTGCACCGTTTGTTTTATTTGATGCCGAAGCAACAAAAATCATTGGTAGGGTACCTGGTTCAGCCGGTGTATAAAAACTTTCGTCTACAACGCTTACCTGTACGCCTGGTGATACTAATGCCATTTTAAATCTCCTGCCATGTTAATATTCTCCGTATGGGACATAATCATTCTACTAGTATTTAGCAAAATAATCTTAAAATAGACTATCAAATGTTGTAAAAAAGGGGTGATAAAGGTGAGCTAAATACACTATGAGACCATTATGTAAATGTGGACAGCATCCTGCCGCTATAAATTATAGAAAAGGTAAAAAAATATACTATAGAAAGTTATGCGAAAGATGTTTGCGTCATGGACTTAATCATGGTATACCAAAATGGAAACAGGTAGGATATGAAAAGAAATCTCAATGTGAAAAATGCGGATACAAAAGCAAGCACTTTGAACAATTTAATGTATTCCACATTGACGGCAATCTTAATAATTGTCACTATTCTAATTTAAAAACTATTTGTGCAAACTGCCAAAGAACTTTACATAAAGAAGGATCTAGATGGAAGCAAGGTGATCTCTCACCAGACTTTTAAGATCTTCAAGCGTACTATCATTAGCTAATACATAATCCATTTGTACATTTGCCCAGGCCCATTCAGACTTATGTACATCTGCAGGTTCTTGCCCTAAATCCTTATAAAGTCTAAACCATAAAGGATCTGGTCCTCTACGCACTTGACAGATTTTACCACCTAATGATCTAATCATTTTTGCTTCATTTTCAAATCGTACATCAGGGATAACATAATTTTGTTCTGGATTTTTTTGTAATTCTTGCTTTACAAGGCTTACCCATATACCATCATAAAATCCGTTACGCATACAATCTGTACCAAACAGTTGTAACACTAAACGAGGTGTAATTTCATTGCCTGTTTCTTGAGTCCAAAATTCGTCTTTTTGTTCACGCCATTTTCTAGATTCGGCATTGTCGCCTTCTAACATCTGCCTATCCCAGCCAAATACAGAAGCAACACCGTCTTTCAGTTTATCTGCAAAAGACAGTTTAATATAATTATGTTCTTGTACTAGAATATCAGCTACAGAGCCTTTACCTGATCCGATCAGTCCACAAATACCAATAATCATATGAATATCCTTTAGTTATCATATTATTATATACAATTATGTTTGATTTGTCAAGTGGATTTTAGCCTATGGTGAAGCCGTATCCCATACCGCCCGGTACTGCTGTTGAAACTTCTTGTTCTAATTTTTCCATTTCTTGTGCGGCTTCGTTTTTGAGAGTGTCACCATTTAATTGACCGCCACCTTGTGGTCCTGCAATAGTAGCAAATTTGCTTCTGGCCTCTCCTAGCATATATTTACATGTTGCTACAGTGTAATCTTTAATCCACTGTACAGCCAAATAATCATCTAAAAGTTGTTCGTCTGGTCTATAATTATAGCAAAAAAGTAAAAGTGTTTCTTCTGCTCTAGGACGTTGTAACAATGTTAATTTCTTTGTAGTCCTATTCCATTTAAATTCTATAAATGATCCAAACATTCTACCTACTAATTCTTGATATTGAGAAAAGTAATCATATGTAGCAAGTCCTCCTAAATTACTAGAACTAAGCAAATAAGTATTAGTGTATGCTAAGTTAAATGGTTCAAAAAGTGTACCACCGTCGCCTCCACCTGTACGTGATCCTATGCTTCTTCTAAATAATCTTCTTACTTCTATTACTTCGCTAGGCAATGTATAAGCATTTTGATCCACTACAGTTGGCATAAACATATAAGATTCTTCAACAGAATTATCAGAACGTTGTCTAAATCTAGTAAGAGCTTTTGTTAATGCTGTTTCATAATGAACTGGATCTAGTTCAACGTCGACCATTCCACCGCCTAACATAGCGTTTACATAGTCAAATACTTCTTGTTTCTTTGTAGATAATGTTGCCATATGTAGTTTCTCCAATAGTATTTATCGTAAGATAAATATGTTTATGCCAAGACTATCATTATACAAACCTGAAAAAGGCAAAGATTTCGAATTTATAGACAACAGGATCTATGAGATGTTTACTGTTGGTGGTACTGATGTAAATGTACACAAGTATCTAGGACCAAAAGAAATAGAGACAGCTCAAGCTACAGCAGATGTTCCAAAATACGATGTCATTGCAGAAACTAATATACAAGATCTACTGTTTTTAGAAAATAGAGACAGAAAATATGATCCTGATATTTACACTTTACGTGGAATCTATAACGTTCAAGATATAGATTTTAACTTATCTCAATTTGGATTGTTTTTAAGCAATGACACTTTGTTTATGACAATGCACATAAATTCAACTGTAAAAACTTTAGGTAGAAAAATTATGTCAGGAGATGTAATTGAATTACCACACTTACGTGATGAATATGCTCTAAATGATTTTGAAACTGCTATGAAAAGGTTTTACGTAGTTGAAGAAGTAAGCAGAGCTTCAGAAGGTTACAGTCCAACATGGTATCCTCATTTGTACAGAGTGAAACTGAAACAGATTATGGACAGTCAAGAATACAAAGATATTTTTGATAAACCAGCTGATGAAGAAGCTCCAGGAGGAGATACACTCAGAGATCTTTTATCTAACTACAATAAACAAGTTGAAATAAATGATGCTGTAGTAAAACAAGCCGAATCAGATGCTGCTAAAAGCGGATATGACACTACGAATTTATTTACTTTAGAAGTAGATGAAACTGGCAAGGTTGATATTGTAACTACAGATACAGCTGATCTTGATGCTAGTACACAAAATGAGCTTGCAGACAGAGTCATGCAAACTCCAAAAAGAGAAGGCTATGATGGTTATCTTTTAGGAGACGGTATTGCACCTAACGGAGAAGCGTTTGGACATGGAATTAGTTTTCCAACAGCTCAAGTAGAAGGTGATTATTTTTTAAGGACGGATATGTTACCTAATAGATTATTTAGATATGATGGCAGACGTTGGGTCAAAATAGAGGATTCAGTAAGAATGGATATGACTCAAACAAATACTAGATCGACACAGAAAAGTAGCTTTGTTAATAACACCAAGACAGATAATATTGGTGGTGAAGTTGTACAAGAAAGACAAAGTCTATCTAAAGCACTTAAACCTAAGGCAGACAACTAATGCAACACTTTTATGATGGACAGATTAGAAGATATATTACACAAATTGTAAGACTGTTAAGTAATTTTTCTTATAAAGATAGTCAAGGTAATTTAGTACAAATTCCTGTGTTATACGGTGATATGACACGACAAGTAGCGTCAATTATTAACGACAATTCGGAAAATAAAGTTCCTAGTGCACCTAGAATGGCTGTATATATTACTGCATTAGAATTAGATGGTGCAAGATTAGCAGATAGTAGTTATGTGAGTAAACTTAATATTAGAGAACGTGCATATGATGAAGAGGGCAAAGAATATCTAAACACACAAGGAAAAAATTACACTGTAGAAAGACTTATGCCTACACCATATAATCTAAGTGTAAATGTAGATGTATGGAGTACAAATACAGATCAAAAATTACAAATACTTGAACAGATTTTAATGTTGTTTAATCCTAGTTTAGAAATACAAACTACTGATAATTATGTTGATTGGACCAGTCTTAGTGTGGTAAACTTGACAAGTACTACTTTTAGTAGTAGATCTATTCCTATGGGTACTGAAACTGAGATTGATGTTGCAACACTAGGATTTACAACACCAATATATATTTCTCCACCAACAAAAGTTAAGAGATTAGGAGTTGTTACAAATATTGTTACAAGCATATTTGATGAAAGCAAAGGTACTATTAACTTAGAATTATCTAATCCACAACTACTACAATTTGCAGATACAAGTAAACCACAAGCAACAGGAAAAGCAAAAGTTAGTATAGATGATGACGGTAATGTAGCTACAGAATTTGATACAATGACGTCAGGTAAAACCGGCACTTCTATCTTTACAAATACAACTTATCATAATTATGATTTATTAGTGTTAGGCAACACAATAAAATTAATAGATAATGGTATAGCTGGAAAACGTAGCTGGCCGGAATATCTCAAAGCACACGGAGGAGATGGAATATTTCAATCAGGTATTACTGAAGTACGCTTAGATAGATCTGATTTAGATAATGAAATAGTTGGTTACTTAGCTCTTACTACACTAGATGATTATACAATGACTGTAAATTGGGACAGTGATACTTTACCTACTGATACTATCATTACAGGACCTAGTGGTGACAACAGCAAAATTAATTTTATAATAGATCCATTAAAGACAAGCCCAGTAAATTTAAAACAAACAGGCACTAGAATTTTATTATTAGACGAGTCAATAGGAGATCCAAGCAACGAAGATGGAGCAGATGCTTGGAAAAATGCAGATGGTAGTGACTTTGTTGCAAGTGCTAATGACATAGTAGAATGGAGTGGCACTAAATGGAGTATTGTATTTGATGCAAGTAGTAAAACTACAGAAACTATTTACACTACAAATCTTAACACAGGTGTGCAATATAAATGGACTGGCACAGAATGGTTATTAGCATTTGAAGGTGAATATCCACATGGGACTTGGCGTTTAAAGTTCTAAGATAATTACATATATGCAAAAGATAGTATGTAGCGGCGCATTGTTGTATGCTCGGGACACAAAAAGATTCTTATTTTTACATAGGACCAAAGGTAAACAATCAAATTTATGGGGTCTTGTTGGTGGTACTAATGAGAATGAAGAAACACCCTGGTCAGCATTGCAAAGAGAAATAAATGAAGAAATAGGAAATATAGATATTAAAAAATCTATTCCTTTAGAAACATTTATAAGCAATGATAATAAATTTGCTTTTCATACTTATTTGTGTATAGTAGATCAAGAATTTTTACCAACACTAAACGAAGAACATAACGGGTATGCTTGGACAACTTTTGGTGATTGGCCCAAACCTCTACATCACGGATTGCGTAACACATTAAATAACAAAACAAATGTTACTAAATTAGAAACAGTATTTAAACTTGTGGAATTTATAGAATGAAACTAACTGATAAAGGTGTAGTAAAACATGAATGGGGTTATGAATTACTATGGGCACCTGCTGATACATACAGCGGAAAGATACTTGTATTTGAACAAATACATGCTAAAACTCCAGTACAAATGCACAAAACAAAAAATAAAACACTATTTGTAAACAGTGGTAAATTTAAAATAAGATGGATTAACACAAAAGACGCAGAGGTGTTTGAAACAGAAATACCTGAAGGTCACACTTTTGAGATAAAGGCTATGGTACCACATCAAATTATAAATTTATCTCAAAGCGGAAGTATAACAGAAGTAGGTGATAAAGATGATCCTGCGGATTTATACACTATAGTAAAACCTGATAATGTAGGTCAACATGCTCCCACAACTTAAAAATGGAAAAAACTTTACAAAAAGTGTTGCAGAATTTGAACACAAAAGCTCTTTTATCGAAAACGAAGAAGTTAAAAAAGAACTACAAAAACTTATAGCTTTGTTAAAAGAACAAGTGGGTGATTTAGAACAGGCTCATAGAGTAAGGACTGCTGGAGATTTAAAACCAAGTTTGTTTGGTCCTAACAGACAAAATATTTCAAAGACAAGAAAAGCAATTCTTACTATTTTTTCAGAAAATAATATTCCTATATCGTAGATATTTGTTTGATATTTATAGTGCCTAACATGCCGCCATGGCTTGTGCATTGATATCTATAATTTCCGGAGATGTTTTGTGGAATGCGCCAATACAATACTCCTCCTGTTTTAGCATTAGCACTTGCTCCTTCAGTGACAGTTCCTCCAGCAGTGATATGTAACAGTCCAGTGTCATAAGACGCTCCGCTACCACTTTGTATTTGGAATGGGTGAGATGCACCTATATTTGTAAGGTCAAATGCTATAGTTGTTCCAGATATTGCATAGATTGTAGGATTGTCTGTATTGCCGTAATGGCTTGTAAATCTATATGAAGATGCTGAATTGTTTGTAACAACTAATCGTGCTATTGCAGATTCAACAAACATATAAGGTGTGTATCCTGTTGGTCTATCAGATAAACCTTGGAATGATGTAGCACCTCCTGATACTGTGCTTGTTATTGTTAGTGTATCTGTTCCTGCATTGGTTGTAATGCTTATTCCTGAACCTGCTGCAACTGTCAAAGTGTCTGTAGATGTATCAGCTTCGATAGTGCTTTGTCCTGCAACTGCTAGATTAGAGAAAGCATTTTGATTTGCTTCTCCTCCACCTCCACCACCGGATACTGTTGCTGGCTTCCAATATCCGTTACCATTGTCCCAACTTAAAACCTGTCCGTCTGTTGGTGCTTGTGTAGTTGTGTTTACATCACTTAGAGCATCTATACTAATACTGTTTAAATCACTTGCTGACACTGATGTAAGATAATTTTGTAAATCAGATATTTGGCCTTCAAGGATTGATAATGCAGCTTGGTGTTGTGTAACTGATGTTTGTGTAATATTTGCATCAGGAACATTTGCCCATGTAACTGCCGCTGTAAGATCATTAACTTCTGATGCTATTGCACCTATACCTGCCGCTGTTGGAGGTGTATACCTAAACACACCTGTAGTGTTATCATATGATATAGCACCATTTCCGCTTGCAGTATTTTCCACACCAACACTAATACTTTCTAATGTTAAAATAGCTGGCTTATTTGACAAATTATTATAATCTAAATAATATGAGCCATCAAAGCCGTCTAAAGTATCTGCATCTGTGCCTGCACCACCAGTTGTTGCGTCAATTCCAGGTGCCCATTGTGAGCCATCCCATTTTAAAACTTGACCTGTACTAGGTGCTGTAGATGAAACATTACTTAATCCGCTAATTGGAAAAGTATCTAAATTAATTGTAACATCTTTTGTGTCAGTTGGTACTGTAGTTGAAATGTTAGTACCGCCTAGAATTCTAAGTGTATCTGTTGTTGATGATGCTGTTGCTGTACCGTCATCAGTGGTAACTTTATCAAATAAATTTTGTGTACTACCTACAGAGCCACTAAAATTAATTGTTAGTGTATCGTCTGTTACTTCTGTGGTGATATTTGTACCGCCAGCTACTGTTAATGTGTCATTCTGTATATCTGCTGTGGTAGTTCCTGTATCACCTGTTACTGTTGTATAGATATTTCTTGCACTTGATGCTTGTGTTACATTCCAAGCAGTACCGTCATATATCCATGTTGTAGTACCTTCTGTGTAGGTATCGCCGTTAGTTGGATTAATTGGAAAATTTAAAGCCATGTTATATTCCTATGTTTTTCATTATTAAACCTTGTCTATTATATCTATTGAACAGCATATTATTAGATGCACCCATTAAACTTGTACTACTTGCAGTGTAATCTGTATCACTGCTGGTATCTTGAATAACATTCTTTGCATCACTAATTATTCTTGCTTTTAGTTGTGCTGGTGTCAATCCTGGATTAGCTTGTAAATGTAATGCACCAACGCCTGCTACTTGTGGACACGCCATACTAGTGCCGCTTATACTTGTAATTCTATAACTTGCATCTTCAGGATGATTAGCTGTTGTATATACATTTGTAGTGCTACATGCACTAACAATGTTACTACCTGGTGCCCATATTTGAACACTAGGACCTCTAGAACTACTACCTCTTGGTTGGTCTAAATATTCTGCACCCGATAGGTAAACGGTTGATTCTATATTACCAACACGCATACTATTGTCACTGTAAGGACTTGATCCTCTTGCGTAATTTATTGTATCAACTCCATATACGATAGTGTTATTATAATCATCCCCTGTGCTTACATCGCCTTTGTAATAATCATTACCTGCTGCTATACACACATGAACACCGTCGGTAATCATATCTTCTATTTCAGCATCAACCGATGCTACTCTTATAGGAATACGTCTTGCGATGCCACTTATTGTAGGAACAACAATACCTGTGTTAGCCCATAATGTTGCGTTATCACTGTAGTCAACTCCCCATGTCCATCCAGAACCTCTATAATTGCCACTGTCTGGATCTCCAACTCGTGTAGAACCATACCCCCAACTCATATTAACAATGGTTGGTCTTTTAAAGCCTGTTGCAGGATCAACTGCTTTATTATTATGCCATACTCTAATAACATCAAATGCATCTGTTATACTAATTCCTGTACCGCTATCGCCACTTCCTTCTAAACCTGATAATTTTTGAGCATATATATGTGCATTTTTTGCCCAACCATATGTTTTTCCTGCAGATGTACCTGCACAATGCGTTCCGTGTCCATCATAATCTCTGTAATGGTTTGGACTTTGACTGCCTGCTAATCCGCTTGCTGTGTACCAGTCTATTTGTTTAAGTCTACTTTGACCTGCATAATTGTTCCATTCAGGATGACCTGCTTCAATGCCACTATCTTGTACAACAACATCTACACCAGTGCCATCTAATGCATATTCAAATATATTTGTAGCAAATGCAGATTGCCCAAAATCATTTTTTTGCATATTACATCTGACTAAACCCCAATTTACTAGATTAGATGTAAGTACGCCAGGCTTTGTAAATTCAGATACTTGTGTTGCGTGAAGCCCAATTTGTATATCATCTCTCTGTTGTGGTGGAATTTCCACTGCCATTATTCTTGAATCTTTAGATAATTCTTTAGCTTCTTCATCTGTTAATGCAAAATGTGTTTGTCTACGACTGCCCGGTCTTGGATTTGCAATATCAACTGATCTGTTAGGTATAGGTCCTGATCCTGTAGAAGCTGTAAGTTCTGATTCTACTTGTTTTAAATCAACACCTGCGTTTACAATTACTGTATATTCTCTTTCCATTATACTATACCCGAGTCATCTATGCGTCTCCACACACCATTAATATATGCTTGTATTCTATTGTCTTCAGTATTATAAATCATATCACCGTTGTTTGCTGAATATGCATCTCTTTGTGAATTTGTAAAATTAGCTAGTCGTAATGCACCTAAGTTAATTACAACACCGTCAGGTGCTTTTAATGTAATAGTACTTGCACTATCAAACGTTGGAGTGCCTGTGCTTGTGTTTACAAATTCTGCAGCACTGATCTTGTTAGCTACAACAACATCATTTTCTACTATTACATCACTTGAAAATTTAGAGCTAGGTGTAAACACAATTTGTGAACTATCATCTGAATCTATTGTACTACCTGAAAAAGTAATTGAACCTGTTTCAGGAGTAAATGCACCATTTTCCCATTTACCACTTGTGCTATTGTATACAAGTGTTTGTCCGTTTGCAACACTAGAAATATTAACATTTTGTATATCGTTTAGGTTATTAATTGTGCTACCTGTATTTGTACTAGAGATAGTTAAAGTATTTGTGCTAGGATCCGAACTTACTTCAATACCAGGGCCGTCAACAATGTTTAATGTGTCAGATCCGGAACTTGATAATTGTGAACTATCGTTTAATGTTATATTACTAAATGCATTTGGTATACCTAAAGGCACACTTGGTTGCACCCATTGGTTGCTGTCAGTATCATTTACCCACACATACAATCTTCCGCTTGTGCTGTTAAACCAAATTGTTCCTGCATCTGGTGATTCTGGAGCAGTAGCAGATACAGAAATAGTTCCTCCGCCTGTTCCTGATCCTGGATTAGCTTTGGTAATTGTAGCACCCATGTTAGTATGATTTTTACACCAGTAGTAAAGAGTAGCTGGTGTTGTGCTTTTTATAGTAATTTGCACACTTCTTTGTGTAGCGGCATTGAATCTATCCCAATATTCTTGTTTAGTCACAGGATCATTGTTTATTTTATAAACTACTCCATCTGTATATGTGGTTCCGCTACCTAATTCTCCGTTAGGATCGTCACTACTAAAATTTAAAGGATGTGGATTTGCCGTTGTGCCATTAGCATTAGGATAATATACATTTGTTTGATCTGTTTGATCAAATACATAAGTGTATCCAACAACAAAAGTTAAATCTGGTTTGTAGGTAGTATCACTTACACCATCTGAAATATTATATTTGTTACCAACGTCTGATCCTTGGGCAGACACAACTGTTGTAGTCAGAGATACAGTAGCAACGCCTGAATTATATAATTCTTCAGGCATATTGAAAGCTGTTAAAACAGTAGTTCCGCCTGTTTGTTTACCATTATAAAGTCTTAGTGTGTTGGCTTGTGCATCATAAAATACCTCACCGACACTGCCGACGTTCCTGTCTAAAAAATCATCTGGGCGTGGTATTATTCGTATTCTGTCAAAAATCTGCGTCATAAAATTCTCCAACTAACATATTTATTCAAAACAAACACTGTAGAGAACTTAATTAAAATAAGTACTGTATGCAAAAAGTACCTATATTTCCAACTTTGATATACACTTTTCAGAACGATGATATTGATAACACTAAGTTTATCGAACTCCTTTCTGCAGAAACACTTAAAGAACATACTGCATTAAGTTCTACTGAAAACTTACATTGTAAACCAGAATACAATGATTTGTTTGCATGGTTTGACAAATGCTTAGAAGAGCTTAGACAAGAAAACAAGTATGATTGTGATAAAATAGAAATTACAAGCAGTTGGGCAAACAAATATTATGCTGAATCTGGTATGTACCATTCGCCGCACAAACACAGTATGAGCATGTATAGCGGTGTGTATTACCTAACAAAAGGTGCAGCAACTGTGTTTGAAGATCCTGTTCATCATCGTGTACAAGCACAGATTGAAGTTTTAAGGCACGATTTTGAACCTTTTGAATATATAGAAGCAGTTCCTGGAAAATTAATTTTATTTCCTAGTTGGATGTTTCATTCTACCACATACAATACTGTGCCTATTGACAGATGGAGCATAGCTTTTAACACTTTTCCTGCAGGAAAAATAAATTATAATTTAGCTAAAGATAGTATAGCAATTTTAGATGTTAAATCTAAAGTTTCTAAAGAGGTTTTTGATGATTAAAAAATTAACTGTACTGGGTGGAGGCACAGCTGGTTTATCTGCGGCTTTATTGATTAAACATAGCCTGCCTTTTGTTGATGTTACTGTGATAGAATCTAAAGAAATTGGCATTATTGGTGTTGGTGAAGGATCTACTGAGCATTGGCGACACTTGATGAATCATGTTGGTATAAGAGCAGATGATCTTGTAAAAAATACTGATGCAACATACAAAGTAGGAATAAAATTTACAAATTGGCATGGTGATAACACAGCTTACTGGCACAGTTTAGCTGAGTGGGTAGGACGCAGAGATTCACTTAGTGGCATATACCATATATTTCAAAAACTTATAGGACAAGGAAAAGATAATTCAAGTTCTATATGGCCAGAAACAATGAAGAGCCTACACGCTGCACCGTTTGACACAGAAGTAAATCAATGGCATTTTGATACAAACAAGCTGAATTCATATTTTCATAAATTATGTACAGATAGGGGAGTAAAGTTTGTTGATGATATTGTGAATGATGTAATACTAGACCAAGAAGGTTTTGTCAAAACACTTATAGGAGACAAAAATCAATATAATGCTGATTTTTTTATAGATTGTAGCGGTTTTAAACGAGTTATAGCAAGCAAACTAAACGCAAAATGGATAGATTGTAAAAAGTATCTACCAATGAACAGTGCTATTGCTTTTCCAACAGAATACAAAGAAGATATTCCTTCGTACACAGAATCAACTGCCTTGTCAAGTGGGTGGATGTGGCGCATTCCTACTCAGCAGAGGTTTGGAAACGGATATGTTTATTGTGATGATTTCATAAATGATGATAAAGCACTAGAAGAAGCACAGCAACATCATGATAAGGAAATACAGGTTGGTAAAAAAATAAAATTTTCAGCAGGTTACGTAGAAAAATTTTGGATTAAAAATTGTGTAACAATGGGACTAGCAGGAATGTTTGTTGAGCCATTAGAAGCTACAAGTATAGGTAGCACAATTCAACAAATTTTAGGATTACTTAGTGCTTTACCGTATTGGTCTAAAACAAATACAGTAGAAGCTGACACATATAATAAACTTTTCAGTGAAGTTGCTGATAATATAATTTCTTTTGTACAGGTGCATTACATTACCCAGAGAAGAGATAGTGAATTTTGGCGTTGGGTAAACAATGAACTAGAGTTGACTGACTGGAATCAAAAATATTTAGAAACTTTCCAAAATCATTTACCTGGATTGAACATGTTTAAGAATGAGTTTGTAATGTTTAGTCATATGAACTGGTTACAAGTTATGTGGGGTTTGAGAATGTTTAAAAATACAGAACAAATTAACAAACTTTATACAAGACATTTTGCAGAAAGATTAGATCCTGATTACAAATATCAAACTATGTATATACCAAAAGAATATTTGCCTCATAGACAGTGTCTAGAAAATATTAAAAAAGGTATTGATTGTGAATTTTCAGGATATATCTCTTAAACTTAATTGGTCATTAAGTTCTTCTTTGACAAAATCACTTTTATATCCAAATGGTAAGCCTAATTTTGGTCTACCGTCATAGACCAAATCTGCACTGTCACCGTTCTTATCTACGTATTGAATAAAAACTTGAATTTGTTCGTCCCCTTGGTATGGTCCTTCACGCCAATGGGCAAAATCTCTACCACAGTAAATCAAAATATCTCCTACGTCTAGATCTACACTTACTTTGTCTTCTTTAGTTTCGACACTTAAAAACCAAGGTGTGTTACCTTTCTCTAAACATACACTTACACTTACTTCACTGCTTCTTCTATCATAATGTTTATCTAATTTAGCACCAGGCCTATAAATTCTACCATATGTATAAGAAGGTAAAAGCTGTTTTCCAACTTGTTTTTCAATAATAGGCCGTATAGTAAGGCTCAGTGCTTCTAAACAAGGTGGACAATATGCATTAAAACTATCTTCAAAGCCAGGTTCGTACTTGCCTTCAGGATTAAATTCTTCAATTACACCTTCTAGTATACGCATTTCTTGCGATACAAACTTACAAAGTTCGGGGCTTACTTGTTTATGTAAAATAATTGGCTTCATATTGGCATCAAACTAAAATGATCAAAAGGAAAATCCGGCTCATCTGTAATATCAAAGCCTAACGTAATTCTTGGTGTGTCAAAAGGATGTATTACTTCTACTTTGTGCATTCTATGTCCAGGTCCTATGTATATATTTCCTAATTCGTTTTTTATTCTATATGTTTCAAATACTGTGTCAGTTTTTTTTGGGTCTACACTTATATATCCGTGATATGGCCAGTCATGTCCGTGCCAATCAAGCACTTGATCTGGCATATGATAGTTCAACCAGCATTGCATCCAAAGTTTATCATCGTGTCCTACAAATTCTCTAATATAGGTTTTCAATTCTTGCAATAGATCGTACCACAATGGACTAGGAGATGTTGCATTAAACACATTATAAAATTTATATGCCCATGTACTGTCACTATTAGGAAAAGTTTGACAGAAAAAGTCATGTACTTGATTAAGATCTCTAATCATTTGAGAATGATGATCACATATTAGTTGTGATTTGTAAACTTTGTAATCAGCGTCCAAGTTGCATCTCCGCAAAATTAATATTTAAAACAATTCTATAAGGATCTTTTTTATTAGGACTACTTGCATGATAGTAATGTCCAGGAAAAGCAACTATTTTTCCTTTTTTTGGTGTAATTCTTTTCTTTACAGTCCATTCTGTGTTCTTTACGTAATCTATATCATTAACGTCATACGTTTTATTTGTTTGATCCATGATAAAAGTGTCACCGTCACCGTCATTCATATAATATATTACATTAAAGTGTTCATACCATGAATCAATATGTGGCAAATGATGTTCTTTAGTGTTGTGTGGGGATCGTTCAGTAAGATTAGCTCTCATTCTTTCTAAAGAATTATTAGGAAATAAATTTAAATCCTGGATTGTCATAACTAATGGATGTACAAATTCAAACATTGGACTTACAACTTTGTTTTCTTCATATAAAAAATGGTTCCATCCTACAGGATTGTAATCTTTGTCATTTTCGCTTGTAAACATATCAGGTGATACAAGATTTTTGTTTAGATACCAAGGAAAATCCTTAGCTGTAAATCTTTCAAGTATAGAATTTTGGTATGTTTTTCCAATTATATTCTCTATTTCAATAATTTCGTCCATTTATCTTTTTCCTGCCTGTGCATAAAACACTAATGTCAATCTTGAGTCGTCTAAAGTAGTGCCAAAAAAGTTATCAGCACTATGCCACGTTTTTGGATCAAACATTACACATCTGTTAAACACATTGTCTACATTTATACTAGGAGTAAAACAAGATCGTTGTTTATCTCTATGGTTTGAAAAATTTTGTCTTTCTTCTGGTGTAGATTGCAGACAATCTTTTTGAATAATTTTATGATATTCGGAATATTCTTCTGCAAAACGATCATCATACATAGTAGTACCAGAATTTAGTGGGGGATCAGGATTTAAGTAGACAATACCAGTTAAAGTTGTATCTGGATCATCGTCATGCACCCAACCTTTTATAAATGTTTCGTCCACACTGAAAAAACTTGCGTTACAATAATAAAATCCATTATACATAGGTAAAAAATGAAGCAATCTTTCACAAAATGTTCCAAATATGTTTTCATCTATTTCTGCTAATGGTTTTGATCGCTGTCCTGGAAAGGTTGTGTTAAAAGCAGGCTTATATTCTTGTTGTAAAGCTAAATTTCTCCACATTAAAGGCTCTTGAAAGAAATCATCAATCACTGTTGTAGGAAAACGTGGAAATTTTTTCCTATTTTTGAGGTCAAACTGCTGAATTTTTTGTGATGAATTAATGGATGTGTTTTCTATAGTATCAATGTCTATCATTTGTATACTCCATTACAGAAAAATACCAAAGTCATTCGTGAATCTGTCTTATCTTTACCAAAAAATCCTTCAGCACTGTGCCACTGCCTCGGATCAAACATTATACATCTATTCATTCTTGATTCTGCTGTAATATTTGGTCGAAAATGTGACTTCTGTTCTTGTCTGTGTTTTTCAAAGTCTATATTTTTCTCTTCTGAGTTCACATCTTGTCTAAATATGTCTGTGTACTTTTGCATATTTACATCAAGTTGTTGATCATAAATTACAGTACCAGATCCTTGCACAGTTACATCATTTAAATAAATTACTCCAGCTAAATCATGTTCTGGATTATCATCGTGTACCCAACCAGAACCGTAATGTTCAGAAATAATTTGAAATGTCATATCTGACTTACTGAAAGATTTAAACACGCCTATAGTATCTAACAATTTATTTTCCACTGTTTCAAATAGGTCTGCATCTAGTTCTTGTATCATATCGGATCTAAGTCCAGGCCAAGTTCCTCTATCTCCTTTGTAATACTGTAAACTCAAAGCATAAGCCCTTACCAATTGAGGTAATTCAAAAAAATCATCTACAATAATTGTAGGTAGAAGGGGCTTTTTACTTTTTCCTTTAAAATTTTGCATTAGATTGTAAAGTTTACTGTTAAAACTATCCTTTTCTGATGAATTTTTGGACATGTACTAGCATGATATCTTGATCCGTCAAACACAATACAACTATTTTGTTCTGCTTCGAATGATTTGTGTTGAGAATAACTTTTATTATTAGGTTGTTCTTCTGTTTCATTAAACACAAAAGTTTTACCATCTGTATGCCAGAAATGATAACAAGCAGTAATGTGAGGGAAATCGGCATCTACATGAGGCTCGTTATAAACATATGGCATCTGTGGTGTTAGATATCTTGTGTTTAACAAAAATCCTAAACGCATTCTAAAAACTTTTATAGGGGTTATCTCTAATTGATCTACAATACTTTCCCAAATAGGTGTAAATTTATCAAGGTACGGACTTCTATGTCCATCATTACCTAAAAGTAAATGTGCAAATGCGGAAGTTTTTATACTTTTTTTACTTGCATTTTCATATGTTGTATCCTCTAAATAATGCCAGGGAAAATCAGTTCCGAGCATTAAGTCTGTGCATTCCTTAAACGTTTCAGGATCAGCTACTCCGTATAACATTTTAGTTTCAAACATTATTTCTCCTTATATTATATATATTTCTATCTATTTGTGTAGTTGGTTCATCACTAGGAAGTTTATTCCAACAAGGAACACTAACACTAATACGCTCTCCTTTAGGATAAGCACAATGATAAGCTCGTGACGGTATATATAAAACATCACCTGGCTTGAGATTTACTTCTATATCTAATTCTAGATCTTCTTCTGCTAATTTACCATTCATTGTACCAGTTCTATACAAATAACTTATTCTATTTTTAAATATTTTCCATTTTGTTTCGCCTTCAATCTGAAAAATAAAATTTGCTGGATAATCATCATGTATTGTAAAAGATTTTGTGTCCTCTAATCCGCAATAAACGTGTGCAGAAGCATGTATATCAAACAGATTTTCAAGTGTACCTAACAAATCATTTATAATATTATTATGAAACCCGTAGTTCATTATAATTAGTGTAGCACCATTATTAAATTTGTCAAATAAAAAACCTTTATCTTGTACAAATTTATTGCTTATCCATGCTTTTTTGTGTGAAGGTATTTGAATTTTATTGCTATTTTGATCAATCAGTTCGAATTCATAAAAGTTTGGATTATTCAAACATGCTTCTATGTCATTCCAGGAAGCTAAAGCACTAGGTTGTTTTAATAAACCTTCGAACACATGAGCTTTATCATTTGCAAGAAGATCAGTTGTGTTCATTATTACAGTACCGATATGATCAAACATCTCTAACCTTTAAATTAAATGCAATACTTATACGTGGTTCATTTGTTTCGCTAGGTAAAACACCATGTTGTAGCCAAGCAGGAAATAAAACTACTCTTTTATTTCTTGGTCTGTATCTTGCTGTTATACCGTTTATTGGAGTAATTCTTTCAAAGTCGCCTGAGTGAGCGTATAAAGCATATTCTTCCATGTAGTTTCTATAAAAAATTATTTCTCCTGCACCATTTGGTATAGACAAATAGTATGTACCCGCTAGAAATGATCCGCCATGAATATGTAATTGATTTACATCTTTACCTTTGTTTTCATTAAACCAAATATTTCCTAATTTTAGTTTGTGTTTATCTGGTGATAGTCCATAATCTTCTAAGCAAGCAATTGATAAGTCTTCCATTATTTTTGCAAATTCGTTAGTAGCAGGAAAATCTTCAGGTAAAAATGCTCTTGATTGCCATCCACCAAAGTTGCTTAGTTCTTTTCCTTTAGGATCATCTTTTTTCAGCCACTCATGTAATTTTAGTAATTCACTATCATCATATTTTTTTAAATCGTTCCACCAGACAGGCGTAGGAAAATAGAAATCACAGTTTAATTTATTATCTATGGGCAAATGCAAAAGTATGACTCCATCTAAATTTTACTTCATCTTCTATATAAGCTAAATGACAAATATTTGACTTATAAACAGTCATAGTATTCTCTACACTGTCGGCCATTCCTAAATATTCAAAACCCCATCTCTGCAATTCAGAATCATCAAAATTAAACCATTTACTGTTTCTACCTTGTTTTAACAAGTCTTGATAATCGTCATAGCACTTATGACTAGGATTAACAACAAATTCGTATTCGCCATTTATATTATTACCTATATACTTATAGAACTTTGTACCCGACGTTCTCTTTTTATGGTTAGTAAACCATAAGTTTCCTACTATGCCGTTATCGTAATCTCTGTGTGGTATTCTATATGCTTTAATTGGTCTTGTATTTTTACTGAAAAATACATTACCCCATTCAAAAATGGAAGGATCTTGTATTTGATTGTTTATTTCACTCAAATAAAAGTCTCTTAAAATTAAACAAATATCTTTGTGTAGCCATGCAGGTATGTGTATAGTATCAAACGGATTAGGATCATTATTTGAATCTAAATTATTATTTTTACAAATAGGAAAATTACTCACTGTAGATCTAAATTTGTGAAAACTTTGATTATCCAAAAACGGAGTATCAAATATCCAATATCCTATATCGTTATCTAATTTAATATATTCTTTGTCTATGTCTTCAAAGTTTTTAAATTTAACAACGCTGTCAAATGTATTTGCATCAGGATCACAATACTTAAACATTTACACTTCCTATATTCATAGTCATTACAATTCTTCTATTGTTTGTTGTATTAGGTTGTGTTCGATGTTTTAGCCAACCAGGAAAAATAAGAATATCATTTGTTTTACAAGGAACTTCTTTCCATAATTCTAATTCTGGTTGTATATACGTGTTTGCCTTATGATATTCCAAAGGATCTCTAAACTCTATATACCCACTTCCTTCTGGCAAACTCAAATATGAAGTTACTACAAAGTCTGTATGGTTATGAAAATGTTCTAGTGTTTCTCCAGATTCATCGTGTATATTAATCCAAGAATTTAAAATACCATTTTGTTTGTCAATTATATTGTGTAATTGATATACCTTAGGTAAATGTATATCTAAGAATTTTCCAAAATCTTTTAGTTCATCCCATTGATGTGGTGGCATATCTTGCCAAGCTACAGATGAATATGATTCGCCTTTTTCCAATAAAGATCGAGATTCAGGCTCCATTTTTATAAAATGGTTTATAAATTTTTCTATATTTTGGAAATCAAAATCGTACGAAGTTTTATATATTAGGGGCGGAAAAGGATCTACTAAAGATACATTAGTCGGCAATCTCACTGTAAGTATCCTTTGCTAATTGTAAACCCATTAGCGTGCCTTCCATTTTTAAAATATCTTCAATGACTTCTTGTCTTTCTGAAAAATCAATAGAAGTAACTCCGTATGGATTTAATTTTGTATCAGATAAATTTTCTTCAATTGTTTTAAGTTTAAGTTCATTGTTTTCTTTTTCTAAAGATACTTTTTTAATAACTTCGTCTAAGCCTTCTACATAACTTTGCTTCATTTATTTCTCCTTTTACTACGATACTTATGCAATACTTTTCTCACTCTGTCTAGTCTAGACTTTAAGATATCTGTATTTTGAAATACAGACCTTAATGCATAATCAAATGCCCTTTCGAGCTTTCTATCATCTTCAGTTGCAGGCACACAGGAAAAATCAAATTGATTTGACATATATGCGTTTTTGTGTATAGGTATATACTGCACCAAAGGTGTTCCTGCTTTTATTAAAGTTTCTCCCTCCATCACATGCCAAAACAATTGAACATTTATTTCATGTGAATATGAAGGATCTAAAATACCTGTAGCAGGTGTAAACCTATCTTCGTTATTATAATGTACAGGCATTTGGATTAAAAAATAATCGGGATCTATTTCAACACGCCAGGGTGTATGAACTTTTACCACTGTTTTTAAATCTTTTTTTGGATTATCTAAAATACGTTCAGATTGTTCTTGATCATGAAATCCAATATATGTTGCATCAAATGCTTTTTCATTTTGAAATCTCACACTTTCTACAAAATCAAAATGTATGCCGTCACCGTTAGTAGTAATTTTAAAATCAGCTGGTACAGGTATTACCCAACCTGCTGACATAAGTAAATTCATTCCTGGACAATTTTTTGTATAATTACTACCGTGTTCAGGATTAGGATTTTGTGATTTAGTACGCCAGTTTCTTTTTACTGATGCGGCTGGAATTACTGGCCATACATCTTCTAATCCTTTTTCAAGACTATACCATCTAGCTATAGGTTTTTTCTTTAAAAAATTAAACATCGTGTTCGTCAACACCACCATATATGTTATCTCTTAAGAATTCATAATGTGTAGGTAACGTTTTAATATAATCCGTATACTTCTGTCTTTCTGATAAAAATTTATCTTTAATTTTCTCTAATTGACGTTTTCTAGATTCTGATACGCCTGTTTTATCATGTTTAGCTCTAAACATCGCTTCGCTGCTTACTGGACGGATTCCCATACCTGCCATAATAAAATTCATTCCTTGATTAACTGGTGTAAATGCATTGTTTCCTATCACTGTGGCCATACTGTTTACCCAATGGTCGTTTTTAGGAACAAAAACTCCGTGCATTTCAGGATCGTATTCGTTTTTTTGTGTTGCCCAACGCCAGTAACTTGTATCTTCTCGCATAGATAAACCGTAATGACTAGAAACAAATGTTGCAAAATTATCTATAGCGTGATTTACTGTGAAATTAAAAATTTCTTTTTCAGTTCTTGTTACATATCCACCCCTCATATTTAGAATATGACATAAATCTATTATGTTTTCATGTGTAGTTAACAATCCTGTTGACTCTAAAGGCTCAACAAATCCATAACTTAAACCTATGCCGACGACATTACCTAACCATGCTCTAAGCCTTTTGCCATGTCTAATATCAATATGGAAATAATCTCTATCTTCTACATCAACTTTGTGTTGTGTTTTTAAATGTGCTTTAAATTCAGTTAAGGCATCATCTCTACTTACAAATTTAGAGCTGTATACGTATCCTGTGCCTATCCTATTCCATAATGGAATATTCCAAACCCAGCCATTTTGTATAGCATGACAATCTGTAACATTATGCATTTGTGTTTTTCTATCGCTGTAAGGTAAACGCACAGCCCATGCACTGTCATTGGCTAATATATCTTTGAATGAATGGAATGGCACTCCTTGCCAACCTTCTAATAATACTGACCTAAAACCTGTACAATCAATAAACAAGTCAGCACCGATATCATGTCCGCCTGAAATAAGCACACTGTGAATAGTACCTTTATCATCATGCTTATGAGCTTTTACATCTGCTTTGTAATGTTTTACTCCGCCAGGTAAACATATTTTATCCCTAAGATATATTCCAAAAGCTGTTGCATCAAAATGATAAGCAGTGTCGTAGTCAAAATTAAAATATCTTAATTTAGAATCGTCATTGTAAGTTTGTCTATTGTGCGTTGCTAAAAGAGTATTACTTAGTGCATAAAATTCAGCAAAAGTTGTTGGGCCAAAAATATCTGGATATAAAGCAGATAATTCTGTCCAAGTAATAAGTTGTTCTTCGCCCGCGGTAGAAAAATCATAGTCATTTACAAAAGGATATTCAAAGTGAGTACCATCATTTTCTCTAAAATTTGTAAATCTAATACTGTTTTTATATGTAGCTTGACATGCAGGCATCCAGTCTTTATCTTCAAGACCTAGCAACCTCATAAATCTATTGATATGCCCAAGTGTAGATTCTCCTACACCTACAGTTTTAATGTTTGGTGATTCTACTAAAGAAACTTGTAAATGGGGACACAGTTTTGTTAGAGCCGCAGCAGTCATCCAACCACTAGAGCCGCCTCCTACAATACATACTCTTTTTATTTTCATGCAACAATCCTCTAAGTTATAGCATATTTAACTATAATTTATGAACCTAGAGGTTATAAGTGGCTATGATTGTACTGCTCTAAATCTTGGATTCATGCATCTAAACAAGTTACCGCTGTGTGTAGTCATATAACAATTATCATCTACGTTGTATTGTAGTGTTAAATTTTGTCCAACAGCAAGTCCTGCGGGCATAGGTCCTACAGTCATACTTACTTTTTTCTTAAATTCTATAAGAGGAACATTATCGTAAATTTTAGCATTATGTACATTTTCTACTTCTACTGGTCCGTATGCAATAAAATTAACTGGCATTATTCTCCTCCTCCGTTGTTATAACCCCACCATCCTGGAAATCTCTTCCATGCTGGCATGTCATCACTTGAAAACTTCATAGGCTCATTCGAATTAGGTTCTCTTATTTCATCAAGTGCTGCTTGTTCTTCAGGAGACATATCTTCTTCCACTGAAGTTTCAGGAGCAGGAATCGAACTTTTTACAAGGTCAATATGATTAATCCAAGAACCTTCTGTTAACGGCACACCTGATTTTAAATCATGATATAACATGTCTAATTGAGCACCTACATCTCCGTATGCAACTCTTCTCTGCATTTCCCTATTTGGATGTGGTTGGTCTCTTTCTACAAAAACCATTTTTTGTTGTGATGGACTATATTCTAGTGTCCAAAACAGTGATACGTTATCTGGTGCATCAACCCATTGGAACGTTGCGTCAGGCCCATTGTAGATTTCGAATTGATCTTCGGGCTCTTCAATTTGCATAACGTAACCTTCTTGACTTACAAGAACTTTTTTCATTATCTATACTCCGTTACTACTATCATTCCTTCTCTGCCTTGTGCTCCGCGATTACCATGAAAGTAACCTCCAGTGCCGCCACTGCCTTGAGCTGAATGATTTCTATGATTATAAGTGAATTGTCCACCCTGAGGATGTCCTGCGGCTGTATTACCTCCCCAATATGAGTGTCCGCCCGGTCCGTGACTTTGGTGATGGCTTCCACCTCCACCTCCGTGGACGTTTAAGTTTCCACCTGATCCATTACCACTTACTCCGCCTGAGTGTTGATTATTTCTATTTGCGCCGTAACCACCACCTGCTGATAAATATGGACCAAATGAACTTGATCCCCCATTACCACCCGCTCCCGAGTAGTAACTTTGTCCGCCTCTACCGCCTATTGAGATAGAAACGCTGGAAATACTTTGTACATTAATAATCTCTTCTGAATATCCGCCAGCGCCGCCTGACTCTCCGTGTCCGGAGCCACCGCCGCCACCGCCTACAACTTGCACATGAATATATCTTGTACCAGATTGTCTATTCCAAGTATTATTACCTGTATATACTACTTGTCTGTTTATTCCAAAACTGTTTGCCCATTCTAAACCATTAGCAGATGAATTCACTCTTAGTGTCTGTCCACTGCTACCAGTTGAAGTTTGATTTGTTCCACCTCTATTAATTGGTAACGTACCTGATACTATGTTTCCTGTCACATCTACAGCATTAGTAGCAATTTTATCTGCGTTGACAGCATTGTTAGCAAGTTTATCTGTGGTCACAGCATTATTTTCGATATCTACTTGTTTTACCTCAGTATCGATAATTGCTTCTGTTGTAAACTTTTTTAGTGTTTGATAATCAAATGCCATTTCTATCTACCTTAATAATATTCATAAACTACTATGCACCCTTGTCTTCCTTGAGCGCCTCTATTACCGTGAAAGTATCCACCACTTCCACCACTGCCCCACGCTGAGTGATTTCTGTGATTATATGTAAATTGTCCACCTTGTGGATGTCCTGCAGCTGTGTTACCTCCCCAGTATGATGGACCTCCTGGTGATGATCTTGTATGGTGTGGTTGTCCACCTCCTCCATACACATTTATATTTCCTCCAGAACCATTTCCACCTACACCACCTGAGTGTTGGTTATTTCTATTTGCACCATATCCACCACCTGCAGATACATAAGGTCCAAATGAACTTGATCCTCCGTTTCCACCAGCTCCTGAATAATAACTAGGTCCTCCACGGCCACCTATTGTGATACTTACTGAACTTATACTTGTAACATTAATTACTTCCTCTGCATAACCGCCGGCACCACCTGATTCACCATGTCCTGATCCTCCACCACCTGAGCCACATACACAGACTTTTATGTATCTTACTCCGCTTGGTCTACTCCATGTTGAATTACCTGTGTACACACTCATGCTTCTTAAACCTGTATTTGCATATGTATACCCTGTACCTCCGCTATTTACAGTTAAAGATTGATATGCACTTCCTAAACTTGTTAAACCTGTTCCACCTCTTGATGTCGACAGTGTTCCTGTCACAGCATTACCAGTTAAACTAACAGCGCCAGTTCCAAATTCTGCAGATCCAACTGCTGAGTTTGCAATCTTACTTGTAGTAACTTGTAAATTATCAATATCGCCTGTTTTAATCTGAGCATCAACAATTGATTCTGATTTAATATTTTTCAATGTTTGATAATTAAATGCCATTTTCTATTCCTTATGCAAAAGCTGTAACAACAATTACACCTTGTCTCCCTTGTGCTCCACGGTTACCATAAAAGTATCCACCACTTCCTCCGCTACCCCATGCAGCGTGATTCCTGTGATTGTATGTAAACTGTCCACCTTGGGGATGTCCACCTGCTGTGTTGCCACCCCAAAAACTGCTTCCACCGTATCCTGATCGTTGGTGATGATTACCACCTCCTCCTGTGTGGATATTTAGCGAACCTCCTGATCCCGATCCACTTACTCCACCTGAGTGTTGATTATTTCTATTTGCTCCATATCCTAAACCAGCTGATAGATATGGACCAAATGAGCTTGAGCCACCATTACCACCTGCTCCTGAATAATAACTAGGACCACCACGTCCTCCTATTGTAACACTTACTGAACTAATATTGGTTACGTCAATCCATTCTTCTGCGTAGCCACCTGCTCCGCCGGCTTCCCCGTGACCAGAGCCGCCACCACCTCCACCTTGTACTTGTACTTTAATCCATCTACATCCTGAAGGTCTGTTCCATGTTGAATTACCTGTATACACACTCATATTAATTATTCCGTGTACACCACTTGTCACTGTTCCATTGCCGTTTGATCTAATCATGTTATAAGCAGTGGTTTGTGTACCTGTACCTAAACCACCCTTGCTTGTAGGCATTGTGCCTGTAACTTTGTTTCCACCTAAATCTACAGCACTGTTAGCAAGTTTTCCGCTTGTAACGTTTCCGTCAGCTATCTTATCTGAATTAACAGCTGAGTCTTCAATATCGCCTGATTGAACAGTCAAATCAACAAACGATTCTGATTTGTATTTTTTAAGTGCTTGATAATCAAATGCCATGTTTTTTCCTTAGATTGCTTCTACTTTCCAACCTGCTGCTGTACCGTGATATATCAACGTAAATGAAGCACCAGGTGTGTCAACAGTCATATCATCTGCTGTTCCTGAAATTAATTCTCCATTTCTTGCTACTGTTAGTGCGTTTGTTCCAAATGAGTTATGAGCATCTGTAAATTTCACTCTATCATATTGTGTAGGACTAGCCGGCAACGAAGCTGTCACTGGACCACCTGCTGTGTCTACCCAATAACTCCTATTTGCTGATACACCTGTACTAGATGTAATGTTTATATTGAGAACTTCGTGAATTGCATGCCACCCTTCACCATTAAATATCTCTAACTGATTACTATCAGTGTTAAAAAATTTTACACCAGCATTAGCAGTAGTAGGCCGATCCGCAGTTGCTCCTGTTAGAGTACTATCTGTATTTGGATATATTCCTAAACTAATTTTTCTGCCCATAATCTTTCCTTTACAATGTTGATGTTTCTACACCATATACCATTGCACCTACTGATCCTAAAGTTGATCGTACAATGATTTGTTTCGTAGCATCCATCACAATTCCTGTTCTCTCTAATACACCTTTTGGTAATAGCTGTGCATCGTATTCAATGTATTCCTCGTTTGCAGGAGTACCTGATGCTGCAACTGCTATCCTAACTGCTGTTGTACTTGTGCCTCTGTTAACAATGTTAACAGATACAACACTAAAAGTATCAGCTGGAACTGTGTATACAGAGGTATCAGCTGCTGGTGATAAATCTGATGCTCCTAATCTTCCTGTTGCCATTTTCTTTTCTCCAATTTTATCTTAACATATAGTTAATTGCTAATGGTAGTCCTACTACACCACCTTTAAAGTTTACAGTAGCATTGATATTTATCGTCGTACCTGTTACTGTAGTTATTTGATTGGTACCAATGAATATATCACCTGCTGTTACTGTGTTAACGTTAAGTGATGCACCACCTCCACCAATTTGTGCCTCAATGTATGCCTTGACTGCTCTTTGTGTTGGAACAACACTATCCGAGTTAGCAGTCATAAACGGATCTGTACTAAATTCTGAAACTGCTGCAGAGTTACCACCTAGTGTTACTTCACCTAGTGTAAGTTCTTGTAGTCCTGCAATGTTAAATGCATCAGCATTCAATGTTGCAACACCAGTTGACTGTTCAACGCTGAACAATTCACCAACCCTAAAGTTACCATCTTGGTCAGTGCTTGTAAAGAACACCCTACCACCATTGCTTTCAGTAGTTTCTCTATTTGGATCAGGATCTATAGCCGGTGTTCCAGGATAATTTGTACTTGTAAATCCTCCTGTACCAATGTCTAAGAAATCATGTCCTGTTAAACGTACCTGTGAGTAACGTATTCTCATTGTTACCGGATCACCGTGTGGTGGTGAATCTGCTGGTTCCATATTTGGTGATACATTTAGGAATGTTGTATAACTTCCATCTGCTGTACCTAAGAACGTTACTGTATTGACAAGTTTAAATACTTTGTTAGGTATACTGTCAAACACAATGTTAGAACCTGGTGTTGGTTTTTCACTTAATCTTCTTACAGCCATAAATGTGCCATTTTGGAAGAAGTCTGCAAATCCGTTATTTCCTGTGGTTGCAAGTTCTGCACTTGCTGCTTCGTATCCACTACCTCTACTTACAAAAGTTGGTGTAGCTAAACAGCCTTTACCTAATCGTACTGTTGTTTGTACATCGTAAATATTACCTGGATCAGTAATAGTCATTGTAGGTGCACCATTTACATAACCACACCCTGGTTCAAACAATCTTACTTCAAATACTTTTTCACTTGCAACACCTACTCTACCTAATGTTTTTACACCAGTTTGTATACGTGCTAAATGATCTTCTGCACTTCCTTCACCTTTAGCTATCCAGTAACCAATTTGATTTGGATTACCAAATGCCACTGCTTGGAAGCCTGTTGTAGCTCCGTCTGGATCACCTTGAGCTCCTCTTACTTCCCAATTAAGTCCGTCTGGTGAAACTGCAACACTGTTGTATGCTTCTAAGTCTGCACTTGATCCAGTACCTACTGCCATGAACAACCCTTGTGCGTATTTAATCTGTTTGTAAACAACTATCGAAGAGCCGTCAACATCAGGTGCTGTTGCATCAATCCATGTTTCGCCTCTATCCATACTGTATGCTGCTTTGTTATCGTCATTAGCAATACAAACAAATGTGTTGTTACCGTGTGCTATACCAACCCATGCACTTGTGCCAGGAAGTGTTGTAGTTGTCCACGTATCTGCATTATTAGTATTTGCGTATGCTGATACAGTAGTACCACTTCTTACAGCAACAATTCTCTTACCACCATAAGCTAAACCTGTATAACCAGTTGTAGCTAGTGCATCAGTATGTTTAATCCATGTTGCTCCACCGTCGCCTGTTTCAAAAACGTGTCTCTGGTTTTCAAATATTACAAAGAACTTGTTATCTCCAAAACAAATATGTGGAATGCCATTAACAGGACCTCCTGGTAAACTCTGTGCAGTCCATGTTGCATGTCCATCTTGACTGTACCAAAGTTGATTTGCACCAGAACCCTTTTGTCCAATTATAATTGTAGCACTTGTTCTCTCTACTGACGACCCGTCATTAATTAATCCGTTAGCAACTTTCACAGGACCACTTGGTACAAAGCTACCTAATGCCTGAGTTGACCATGTTGCACCATCTGAACTTTTCTGAATTGTTGCTGATGCATTTTCAACTGCAATAAATTCTCCTGACAGTCCTATACCATCATTGTCAACAAATGTAACTGCTCCTGTTGTACTGTTAACACTTGTAACAGTTAAAAGTAAATCGTTAGCAGGAGTTGCACCACCTAAGCTAGTACCTAAAACATTTATTGTGTCACCTCTTGCATAATTAGCTCCGCCTACTGTTACTACAGGAACATATTTCATTCCATTTCTGTACACAGTAAATCTTGCTCCACGACCGTTAGTTGTTGTTTCTGTACCACTTACGTTTGTGTATATAGCTGCTGATTCACAATATTCCATATCAGTTGTATTTTGTGTCGCTGCTAGTGTTTGTGCAGTCGAACTATGTGGAGGTGCTGTAAATTCACAGTTAGGTTCAATCAAATAAATTGAACTTGCATTAGGAGCAACTATAGGTGTTCCTGAACGTAAGTGTTCCCAACCTGCTGTGCCATCATTTTTAAGAACATTTGCTAACTTAGCACCACTGTTGTATGTGCTAATCTTACCATACTGTCCTACACCTTGACCGCCTGTAATAACGACTCTCATTCCTGGATATGCTGTATCCGGTTCACCGTCTGTAGCGGCAATAGTAATACTATTTGTAGTACCTGCCTGTGCAGTGTTTGTAGCAATAGTGTATCCACTACCACCTAAGTCACCGCTTGAATCATCTAAGTCAAGTATTCGAATCCTATTTACAGCATTGTCTCTAAATTCATCAACTTCAGTTTCAGCACCTGTACCAGCACCAAATATTCCAATGTTACCTTCTGTGTAATCATTACCTGCATGATCGTATTCTAACACAATCGGTTTATCACCATCTGTTTCAACTTTGCTAATTGTAGCTTTAAATTGGAATTTGTTATCAACAATAGCAGTAACAGGAACTTCAGTGTTATCAACACCTTCTGCTACAGAACCAAAGCTACCATAAGAGTTGTTACCATTAGTAGCACGTATTCTACCACCACTTTCTGCAAGGTATCCTATGTGTGAGTAATATGTAAACACTGACACAAGTTCAGCTCTACCATTGTTTAAAATGTGTGCGCCAATACCATCTGATATAACCTGTGTAAAGTCGTTACTAACAATCGAATCATTACCGCCATCATGTAACGCACCGTCAATTCTTTGACCTGTTGCAGCATTACCGAATGTAGTTAAGTTTTGAACATACGGTGATCTTGTTAAAATCCATACACGTTGATCTGCTGGTCCCCAACCTGGATCTAGTGAAGCATATGCACCTGCTGTAGGTCTACTTGTGCCAAAAGCGTTTGCAGGTCCTAAGTCGCCATCTAGTCCGTCAAGTGTTTGTAACCTTAGTCCTGTTGCATTACGTAGGTAATACATATCTTCTTCTTTAGAACCAATTACTGCATTTACATAGTATCTTGCACTAAATTTAGATCTATAGTTTGCTGGAATAATTATTTCAACACTGTCTGTATAATCTCTTGTGTAGTCTTTAGGATATACTAGATCCCATTTCATTCCATCTACAATTTCTCTTACATCTCTAGCACATGCACTATCAAATTGATTGTCATATGCACGTTTTACAATACAATTATTATTACCAGCTGTAAGTGATTTCACACTACCAAATGGTGTTTCCGAAATTGTAAAATCATTATCTGAAACAACTTCTTTCACATAATAAGTTGTTCCTACAACAAGTCCTATGTCAGTAACTGAAGTTGTACTATCTGCTTCATCTTCAAATTTCACAGCTAATCCTTCGTACATCCAACTTGTGTTTTGCGTTCTTACACTGTCTGCTGATGCACGTACAAATGTGTGAGCATACTGTTTATCTGCTGGTGATGATCCTATGTCTACTGTAATTGTATTAGCAGCCACTACGCTTTTGATTCTAAGCATTTTGTTGAATCCCATATCTGAAATTCTAGGATATGAAACTTCTTGGCTGTTACCGTCTGACGTACATGTAAATGTAATACTTTCTCTTTCAATTTTTACATATTGTCCTGCAGCAAAATCGTGTCCTGGAATTGTTAATACCAAATCACCTGTTGCCGGATTATAAGTTGCATTTGTTGGAGTAAAGTTTCTACCAATTGTAATTCTTTGATTTGTAACTTCTGCTTCTTCTACTCTTGACTGGTAATGTATATCTGTATATCCAGTTACTTCTTCAACTATAAATTCTTTGTTTAGTTCAAGCAATCTTGATACTGCATGATTGTTTAGTTCGGATATAACATCATTATTAGCTTCATTACTTCCGCCAAATATAATATCATTTACCCAATTCCAGGTATAGTTTATACCTGCTTGTGCTTTTTGGTTGAAGTTAATATGCTTTATTGCTTGTGTTCTTGCAAATTCATTAGCTGCTAATGTTGCATCTTTCTGATTGCCTGTGACCTTTTTGCTTGGCTCTCTTAAATATGAATAAGCTGCTACCATACTCGCAAAGTTTGTATCAAGCATCCAATCGTATTTGGCTGCATCAATAATGTATCCTATGTCTCTTGTACATTTTGCATGATTATAATCAAATCCACTGTAGTTTGTTTGTAAATGTTGTATAACACTTCTCACAGTGTCTTCGCTGTCACTCAAAATATCTGAGTGTGCAGTTTGATATTCTGCATCTGCCCATGTAATCGAAGGATATGTTATTGCTGATGGTAGTAAAGGTAAAATACTATTTGCTACGCCTGAGCTCCAAGTATAAGTTCCTGTGTCAGCAGATCTTCCTACATTTACTGAAACTGTAGTAGAAGTAACTGCATCAATACGTAATCTTGTACCAAATGCGTCTGTTGGTAGTGCTTTGTTCATTACTATACCAGCAGATGCAATTCTTATTTCTCCTCCTACTCCTAGTGTATGTGTACCAATAGTAATTGTAAGCACACCCGAAGTTGGATTGTAAGTTGCATTTGTTGGAGTTCTAGGAGTTAATTGATCTAATACTAAATCTAATTTTCCTTCTAACTCTGTACCTTCTGTACCTGTTGCAGCAGTTCCCGGAGTAACCTGTGTTTCACTGTTTCCGCTTTGTGCTGATACTGAATTTTCTTGGACAATATCACTTACAATAGATTTGAAATGTGTATAAGCCGCTTTGTTGTATTGTGTATCAGTACCGTCAACTCCATAAACATAAGTGAGGTCATCATCAATAAAACTGTCTGCAATTCTCATTGTAGCTTGATTACCACCGTACAGTATGTCATATGCTAAAGCGTCTACTAAATATCCTGTGTCTCTTGCACATTTTGCTGTATCATATGTGTAAGACGGATATGTATTTGCAATGTAAGCATTAATATCTGCCGCAATAAACGTTTTGTTTGCAATAAGATTATCTTTTGCGTCAACTCTGTTTTGATCAACGCCTACAGGATTTACAAAACTAATAGCATCAACTACACCATCTCCTGGTATAGCATTAGACAATGTTCCTCTCTCAATAATATCAACAATCTCATTGTAAGCTGTAGTAATTCTTGTTGAAGCATTGCTAGAACCTGTTGCACTTGAACCATCAGTAGTAACAGAAACTTTTAATAAATCCCTTGCTTTTTCAATACCTGCTATAGTTTGTGTTCTTTGACTTTCGTTATTGTAAGCATTGTTTCCTCTTTTGTATGCAATACCTGTGTATAATGCATTAAAGTTAGTACCTAACGCAACATCATATGCTGTGTCGGTCATAATTTTTCTTAAATCTCTTCTGCACAAAGCACTATTGTATCTATAGGTTCCAAAGTTTTTACTAACAAAATCAATAGTTTTATCACCAATGCTTTGTTTTTCGTTAGATAGTGTGTCTGCTGCATCACGTAGTGCAATGTCTACATTAGACACATCTGGATATGTGATACTTGCCTGTCCAGGACCGTTATCTACAATATCTATCATATCAGTAATAAGTGTGTTAATTACTGCTGACGTAGTAGCATTACTATTTTTTGCTCCTAACACTTGTGCAACTGTTGTTTGTTCTACAGGGTTTACTGCAATATTTTGTCCAGTTGTTTGTAAAATAGTTTTTAAATATCCATAGGCTGCTATAGTAGCCGCTTTCTCAGATGATGCAATTTGTAATGTCCCTGATACACCGTCATAATAAGCCAAACCAGCATTTTGAGTTTGCCAGTTTCCGCCATAAGTTAAATCATAAGCTAAAGCATCAATAATATATCCAACATCTTGTCTACATTTTGTTTTGCTGTATTTGATTGATGAATAATTAGTAGCAATATAACCAATAACTTCTTCTTGCAAAAATGCTTTGTTGGTTAAAATGTTATCTCTAGCATAACCTCTTTCTGGTGTAGCCATGTCATAAGCTGGTGTAAAGATAGCTTCTACTTTATCACCAATGCCATGGTCGATATTTCTTCTAATCACTCTTGCAAGTTTTTCAGTTGAAGATTTTTCTTTGTGGCTACCAATTGGCCAATCTGTATCCTGTGAATTTGTTAAACCAGTTTTAGTTGTTGTAACACTTTTTCCTGTAGAAATATCACCAACAATATCTGCCAAACGTGTTAAAGATGTTAAACTAAATTTAGCATCTGTTCTAGATGTTAAATCAGCGGCATCTTTCATCGGTTTTACTGTAACTGATCTTAATTCATCTCCCATTACACAACATTGTGCAGGAACCCTAATTGGAAGAACTTCTTTATAAGATCCTGTTGCAACTCTTATAAGTGTATTTTTTTCTATCCTTGCAGGAATTCCTGTATCTACTCCTGCTGTAATAGCATCAGTAATGATCTTTAATAAAGCTGTAACTTCTGCTAAAGCACCCGATTCAGCTGCTAATGATGATGCTTTGTATTGTGTTACAATAGCTGTTGAATTATCACCGTTAGTAGTTTGATAATTTACTGCTGGATCAGTTTGTGCTAATACATTACCCATAATAGACAATGCATAATTTAAACTTGCAACAGTTTCTTCTTCTTGTCCTAAAATATAAAACTGTCCTGGCTGATTTACATAACGTAACGCTGCTTCTCTACTTTTCACATTACCGCCGTGACACAAGTCATATACTATAGCGTCAACAATGTAACCTACGTCTCTTTCACACTTTGTTTCTTGATATGTAAAAGCCGTTGTGAAAGGTGCAGTGTCGTTAGCTACTTGATAATCGGTCCACTCAACTGTTTCTCTTTGTATCCAAATTCTGTTAAGTTCTAATAACTTTCTTGCTTCAGGAAATTTTGTTCCATTTTCAACTGCTAAACATGCGTATCTAATAGTTTTCCATGGAGCTTCTAATGTAGTTCCTCTAATAGGTGCAGGTGTATCTACCCCCGACGGACTTACATAGTAAACGTCTGGGTTTTCACCAAAGTATGTCCATTCTGGTATACCAGCATTTGACACTCTTAACACTTGGCCATCTGTACCAATTGGAAGTCTTGTTGGTCCTGCTCCACCGTAGTATACTAAATCACCTTTAGTAGTTAATACTGATGTTTCATTACCTACAATTAAAATATTCCAATATGCACCAGTAGCATCTAAGTCTGGTCTTGAATTTTGTGCACCACCGCCAGCACCTGCTTGCGTTTCTGTGGAATAGTCATCACCTTCTGAAACATGTGATTGAATACATACATATGAATTTGTGCCATACTTAACAACGTCACCTATTACATAATACGCATCATCTAACCATGCATTTCTCCATCTAAAGCCACTGTTTAATCTGTCCCAATATGTGGTCCAGTCTCCTGCTTCACCAGGTTCTTTGTTGTTACTGTCTGCTTTTGCAATGTAAGTGTGTCCGCCAACTGTTACAACATCACCTGTTAAATAATCTTGTGCAGATGAATCATCACCCCATTCTCCTCTAAAGTTCATTCCTTTAGAAAATACTTTCCAGTCACTTGTGTTATTGTAACATTTTACTCCAGTGTTTTGTCTTAATGCAATATATTGGTATCCACCATATTTTACAATGTCGCCTTTTTGGTATGTTCCGTATGGTCCCCATACATCTTCAAATTGAATTCCTTCAACAAATTCTGCCCAATTTGCTGTATCACTTGCAAATGCAGTTGAAGTGTGATAAGTTGTACAAATATATAAACTTCCACCATACTTTACAATGTCGTTTACTTTATATCTAACAGCCGTTGCCCAATCAGTTTTATACTCTACACCAGCGTTAAATTCATCCCACTTAGATTGATCAGCTTCTAATCCGCTTGCAGCACTAGCGTTAGATGTATGAGCTGTGTTACATACATATGTTTTTCCGCCATATTTAACTAGGTCGTCAACCTTATATCTAGTGCCAACTGCCCAATCGCCTTTCCATTCTAGTCCTGATCCAAACACATCCCAGTTGGAAATATCTGCTTCTAAGCCTGCAGATGCAGATGAGTTTGAAGTGTGAACTGTGTTAGCAATATAAAGATTTGCACCGTACTTAACAATATCATTAATTATATAAGATGTACTAGTTGCCCAATCGCCTTTCCATCTTTGCCCGTCACTTACAAGGTTCCATTTTGTAGGTGTAATATCTAAATCAGTAAAAAAGTCTACTGCACTTGTATGTCCTATCACACAAATGTAAACTCTACCACCATATCTAATTACATCATCTCTGTAATATACAGTAGAAGAGGCCCACTCATTTTTCCAAACAAACCTAATTCTACCTAGTTTAAATTCTGCCATTTATTTGCTCCAACTGTAATATTTATCCATTTCCAATATCAATGCACTTAATCTGTATCTTTCAAGAACAATCTCATGTACAATGGGTTTCCTGTTACTCCTGCCTCTGGTCCTGCAAAATTTGTAGTTTTTGGAAATACAATTTCAAAACCAGCTGTATGTTCAATGACGTTGTTTTCACCGCCAAGTCTTACTAGACCAGCTGTTAACTGGTTAGTTTCTATCTCTGATCCGCCTTCTGAAAGCCTAGTTGCTAAAAATGTTGTTACTGCCCTTTGCGTAGGAACAATGTTGTTAGAATCTTCTAAAAATAACGGATCTGTTGAAAATTCTCTAACTACTGTACCTGATCCACCTAGTCTAACACCACCTAATGCTAGTTCTGATAAGCCATCTAGGTCAAAGAAGTCTGCACTAATTGTAACAATACCTGTGCCTTGTTCAACGCTGAACAATTCGCCTGCTCTAAAGTTACCATCTTGGTCAGTACTTGTATAAAACACTCTGCCGCCGTCTGCTTCATAGGTTTCATTTTCAGGATATGTATCAAAAACATTTCCTTCTACATATAACTCAGGATAATTTGTTTGTTCAAAGTTTCCTGATCCAATGTCAAGTAAATCGTGTCCTGTAATTCTACACTGACTATATTGTTCTCTAATCGACACAGCAGTACCATGCTGTAAATTTGCTTTGTTTTCGATCTTAGGTGAAATTCTAAATTTTGCTCTAAATGTATTACTTCCTAAACCATCATCTCCTAAAGGAGTTATTTGGACAAGCGTATGAATTTGTAAATCATCTGGATCTTCTGTGTCTTCGTCTAGTATTCCTGTAATTGTAATTTGGGCTCCAGGTCCAGGATACCTATTTAATCCTGTGACAGTTATATCTGTACTTTCACTAGGAATAATATCTGCATATCCATCACCTGTAATTGTTACAATAGTTGTACTAGTTCTGTATCCAATACCTCTGTTAACAAAAGTTGGTTGTGCTAAAACTCCGTTACCTAATCTTACTTCAATTTGAGCATCAGTTGTTGCTTTATTATCAATAAGTTGAATTAACGGAGCTGAAGTGTAACCACTACCTGGGTCTAAAATTTTCATATATTGTATTGTTCCGCTTGCTATCTGAGGTCTTAGGATTGCTTTTTTACCTGTTCTAACAGATGCAGCATCATTTCCTCCTCTTGCTAATAGTAACCATTCACTTGTAGTATTAGCACTTTTACCATAAGAAGCAGAACTCCATTTTACATTAAATGTTAAGTCCCTAGTAGTCCAATCAACACCGTCAACTGATGTTGCGGCTAAGGTTGTTTCACCTGTAGTTTGTCCTCCTGCATCGTCACTCATTAATCTGTTTCCTGTATCACATACAGCAAAAAATACACCGTTAGCGTATCTTATTCTATTCCAATTCATGTGTGTACTTCCATCTGAGTTTGGAAGATTACTTGATGCAATCCAATCGCTAGTAACAGGATCGCCTAAGCAAATTACTGATTCTCCACTATCTCTAGTAATAGCAACAAATCTTCCATTACCAAAAGTAAGTCCAGTCCAGTCTCTACTTTGATCTCCTGCGGGTAATTTATCTTCTGTAACAGTCCATGTAATTGCATCAGCTGAAGTTGCAATAGCTCTGTCACTTCCTGACAAACATGTCCATTTACCGTAACCGTAGCTTAAAGCTAACCATTGTTTTGAAGCAGAAGATCCATCATCTGCTGTGCTTGTAGGAATACTTGTTTGTGTCCAAGATGACCCATTTGTACTGTAAAATACTCTGTTGTCATCTTCACATATAATAACAAATTTACCATCAGCAAAATGTATATCTTTAAGCGGAGCTGAACTAGGTAAATTTGTTGTTACCCATTGTTTACCTGTTCTATTGTATACAATAACATCTGTAACAGTATTTGATATTGCTACAAACACATCGTTACCATGTGCCATTGTTTTCCAAGGAGCATTATAAGGTGTAAAAATTTGTGTCCAACTAATACCATCATCTGACCAAGCACTGTAAGTGCTTTCTGATATTGCTAGCCAACGTCCTTCGTAACCTAGTCCTGTTGCTTCTACAGTAACAATACTGTTTGTACTATCGTCACTTACTTCTGTAACTCTTACTGTACAATCGTTTGTAGGTGTAGCACCATCTAATTGATTACCTGGAATCACTGTGGTATCTCCTACAGCATATCCAACTCCGTTACTGATTAAATTTATTGTGTATGTTTTACCTGTCTTTACAACTCTTACAACGGCAGGTTCTGGTGTCAAATCAATAGTCGTGCCGCTTCCAGAACTTAATACAAGATTGTTAAATTCTTGTCTTGTTGATCCCCAAGCTGAATCACTCCACTGTTGAGGACTGATTTCAGTGTTTGGCATTGTTCTAGAGTTAACAGTAAAAGGCGGTTCACCTACAACTACTCTAGGTTCAATTCTATATTGGGTATTTGTTGACAAAGATGATTCTATAGGTGTACCTGGAATTATATGATCCCAACCTATTGCGTCATTTGTTTCTCTGTAAATTGTTGCAACTTTGGTACTATCATCATATGATTGAATATAACCATATTGTCCTGTACCAACTCCTGACGTAAGGATAATTCTCTGTCCAACATATTCAGCTGTAGTGCCTTTATCATTACTTGCAATAGTAATTTGTGTCGATGAACCTGTTTGTGCGTTATTACCAACATTAGTATATCTTGCACCACCAATAGTTGTACTATCTTCAGGTTCTATTAGTCTAGCTTCAAACATTGAATCGTCTCTGATATCATCAAAATCTACATCAATAAAGTTACCAGAACCAACAACATTTACTCCTGCTGTAGTGTATTGTTCGCCACAATTTTTATATTCAAAAGCTAAAATTTTATCTGTAATTTCACCTGCGAAAGCAAAAGCTACTTGAGCTTCATTATTTCTATTATCAATATTACACTCTTTTGGAACTTCGTTTTGGTCAATACCAAGTGCTACTGATCCAAAGTTACCGTATGAGTTGTTACCGTTTGTAGCACGTATAGCACCACCGTTTTCTGCCAAGTACCCCATATGTGCATAATATGTAAACACCGACACAAGTTCTGCCCTACCGTTGTTTAGAATATGAGCTCCTATGCCATCTGATATAACCTGTGTAAAGTCGTTTGATACCATTGACTTGTTACCACCATTGTGCAATGCACCGTCAATTTTTTGTCCTGTGGCTGCTGTTCCTATTGTAGTAACACCTTGGATATATGGTGACCTGTTTTTAATCCAACAGTTTTCATCGTCGGGTCCCCAACCTGGATCTAAACTACAGAATGATCCTCCTGTTGGTCTTTGTAAGATTAATGAAGTTCCTGCTGGTGCTAAAGATCCATTAAGTCCTTCAATAGTACAGTTTCTCAATCCTGTAATATCTCTCAAATAAAACATATCTTCTAATTGAGAACCATTTACATTACTTACATAAGCTCTCGCTGCTTGAATGGATTTGTAGTTGCCTGGATATCTCAAATCATAACGTATGCCTCTGATAAATTCTCCAACATCAGTTTTAACTCTTTCTTCGTCAAATACATATTCGCTATCAACTTGCTTCATATATGCAATAGCTTCTGCTTGTAAAAATGCTGTGTTAAGTTTTAAAATTTCACTTGCGTACACTCTGTTTATTTCTGATGTCAAATCATTTGTTCCCGTCATAGTAGGAAGAGTTGATCCACTTGCAACTTTGTTTGAAATATATTCAGTCATATCAGAAATTAAATCTTCAATAATTGGGGCAGTGTCTGTGCTTGAAGGTGCTGATGTTTTGACTTGTGTCGCTGTGTTACCTGGAGATGCTGTTACATCTGCATTTGTAATTAAACTTGGCATGATACCAATAAACCTGTTTAAATAGCCTAACACAAAAGAATAATCATCTGCATATTCAGGCTTAGCACTATTAGCCACAATAGTTACAGCTCTTAATTCATCACCCATTACTACTGTGTAAGCAGGAACAACTATAGGACATGTTTCAATATATCTGCCTGTTGATATTGCAACTTTAGCAGGACCTGTTATATTATCTTCTACATATTGACAAGCATATTTTATTGTTTTGAAAGGATAACGCACATCGATTCCTCTGTACGCTTCTAAATCATCTGTACCATCTGGTGCAACATACACTACTGTAACTTCGGTAGTATACAAATCTCTATAATAGATATCTTCTTGATTTTGAATTGAAAGAACCTGATCTGTATTTCCAATAGGCACATTGCTTGGACCTAAACTACTGCCATCTTCAAGAGTTTTGTATGTAAGAATATCACCTGGATAATTCAAACCAGCTTGTGTATCACCTGATTCAACAAGTTTTGACCAAAAAGCATATGGTCTACCATCACTATAAAATGTTTCATTACCTGGATAATTGTTTACTGTAGAACTATGTGGTGTGTTACACTCAAATAATCCGCCATAGTAGTAAACCAAGTCGCCTTTGTTATATGAAATATTAGCTGAAGACCAATTGTTTGCCCATCTATCTCCAGGAACAATTAGTTCCCATTTGGATGTATCTGTGTAATCTGTAAGCACAGCATCTGAACTGTCGTCTGAGCGTCTTATAGTGATTAACGATTTGTATAATTCTCCGCCTCTTCTTACTAAATCGCCTGGCGCATAATCGTTGTCTATATTCCAATCACCTCTAAAGTTATAAGAATATAACATTTTAATAAAATAAATTACACTGTCAAATCCTGTGTCTGTTGGATATATTCCTCTAATTGGCCTTGTTACATAATATAGATCACCACCATATCTTACTATGTCACCTGTTGCATAATCTGTATTAGTGCTGAATTCTTGAACTTCATTGTAACCAGGTAGTTCTACATCAAAAAAGTTTTGTTCAAAATATTGTGTACTTACATGTGTTTTATTAACTTTAAAAATAGAACCGCCAAATTTTACATAATCATTTTTTCTATATAATGTTGCAGTTGTCCAATACCCATTATAATATGCAGCTGAATTTAAAACTGTCCAGTTTGCAATATCATCTTCTAAATATGTTTGTGAAGTATGTGCAGTAATACATTTGTAAGAAATACCATTATATGTTACAACTGCACCTTGTCCATATCCTGTTGCTGATGCCCAAGCACCTTGATGTTCAATGTTTAGTGCAATTACGCTCCAGTCTGCTGAATTATTTTCAAAAGTTGTAGATAAGTGTCCTTTAATACATACGTGAATACTACCGTCAAATGTAACTATATCACCTTCTTGATATTGTATAGCAGTAGCCCAAGTTCCTACAAACTTGCGACCATCCATCATTAGCACCCATTTTGGTTGGGGTTGCGGTGGATCACTTCCAGGTACAGTAGCAAGTAAGTCAGTGTTAAAGTCTGCATTTGCTGTGTGCGTAATTAAACACACATAAGTTTTACCACCAACATTTACAACATCGTCACGGTTATAAGTGGCAGAGGTAGTCCATACACCTTTCCAATTATACTTAAACCGTTCTAATTTAAATTCAGCCATTCATATCTCCTAGTATCCCGGACTTGATATATTTTCTGGATATGTATATTTTTCACTTACACGTAATACAAGATAACCATCATCATCTACATAATATAATAGTCCTCTATCATCCCATCTAAATTGTTGATATCTCAAGTTTTCATATACAATATCATGAGTTTCATTTATTCCATCTAAAAAGTCAATACCTTCTTCAAAGTCTGGATAGTTCTGTGCCGCATCGCCTAATTCGTTAATTGTTAAAGCATCTTCTCCACCTTTAAGTTGATCCGAGCTTACTAAAAATAATTCGCCGTCATCATTTCTTCTAATTCCATAAAAATATCTTTTTATAAAACTGTTGATAACATCAGTTGGTCCTGTACCTATATAATAACTCATTATGTTGTCTCCACAAAGCTAACAATACAATCTACTGAATCGTCTGCACTTGATTGTACTTTCAATGCATTGTTAGTACCTAATACTAATTTTTCTCCTGTTGACACTGCTCTCAAACTAGAACCTGCTGGTAATAATGTATCTTTCAAATAAAATCCTGTAACTGAAGTGTCATCTTGTAGTAATACACTTACATACAGAAATCCATCTGTTAAGTTTGTTATACTTAGTCCTAGCACGGTTTGTCTCTTACTAGGGTCGGTTTCTGTGACAGTAACCGGAACTGTGCCAATGCTTTTAATAACTTTATTTTTTACTTGTACTGCCATTTTCTATCCTGCTATCAATGCCATTTCAATTGCTAATTCTTTTGCTTGTCCAAAGTTAACACCGCCTGAACTACCTGCAACACTAGTCCAACTTGTTCCATCATATAATTCAACTCTTTCATCATCAGTGTTATACCTTATCATTCCTTGTGCTACAGATCCTCTAGCACTTGAGTTTCCTACAGGTAATACTACCCCGTAAGTACCGCTAAATTGCACATATCCTGTACCTGAATTTTCAAAAACACTAACTTCATCAGCTACAGTATTTGTAATTGTGCTACCACTTACTCCAAAATTCTCAAACTTTACTTGTCCAGTTCCTTGTGCAGAAAATTGAAGATCTGTATTACTTGTAGTAGTACTTATCACATTTCCGTTAATATTAATATCATCTACTTGTACTTCTGGCACAACAAATTTTGTTGTATCAAGCGTTGCTACTACATTGTTTTCAACTATAAATCTAATAGTGTTGTCGTTTGCACCTGAAGTAAGTTCAGGTGTAATTTTTGTATCTCCGTCTAAATCTTGTATGCCTGTCAGATTAAACCAATTTGTTCCATCGTATCCTTCAAACTGTGTCAAATCTGTGTTGTATCTAATTATACCAGCTCCTAAAGTAGTATCTCTTTGTGCTGTAGTGCCTTTAGGAATAGCAAAAGCACCTGTACCAATCATGTTTACAGATTCACCACCTGGAGCAAAAGTCAACGTAGAGCTTGTTGTAATTGTTGATTCGTTTACATTGATACCTTCAATGTTTATTCCGCCTGTCCCTGCTGCTCTAAGATCTAAATCACTATTTGAATCAGTAGTTGTAATATAATTTTGAGTGATTAACAAATCCGAAGTTGCAAATTCAGTTCCAGTAATTGTGCTAGATGTGCTTAAATTATCAGCTGTAATAGTTCCTTGCACAATTAAGTTATTTTGAACCTCTACATCGTTGTTGTAAATGTTTACCACACCATTATTACTTGCATTCAGTGACAAAGGAGCATTACTATCTGTAGTAGTAATCGAATTACCACTTATCAAAATACCTTCAAACGTTGCATCTGAACCTACAGTTAAATTGTTTGTAACATTTGTATTTCCGGTTATAGTGATACTTCCACCTTGCGTAATATTTCCAGTGATGTTTACATTACCGTTGACTTGGACATCTTGCATTGTAGTTGTACCACCAACAGTAAAGTTTTGATCAGTTTGTAAGTCGCTGGACGGAATAACAACTTTTCCTGTACCACTTGCATACAATTCTAAATCTGCATTAGAGTTTGTTACTTGAATTGTATTTGTGTTAATGTTAAAGTCATCTACATTTAACTCATTTACCCATAATTGCTTCCATTTGTAATCACTTGTTCCTAAAGAATACACATTATCAGTTGTAGGAATAATGTTGCTCGCTATGTAAGCAGGCACCGTTACATTTATTAATGACGGATCAGTAATTGTAACTCCAGCATCTAGAGTTACGTCACCTGTAACAGTTAAATTATTTTGTATGTTAGTAGGATCTTGCAATATTATATTATTTGTAGCAGAATCAATCTGTATATCTCCTGCTGTAGATTCTAAAGTATTTCCACTAAGTCTTAAATTTCCTGTATCGATTCTAGATCCATTAATAAAAGTTGTGTTAGATCCATCTGTAAATGTTGCGCCGCTTGTAAGATCAATATTCAATGCATCTGCACTGAAGTTTACTGTTCCAGTATCTTGTTCAACATGAAATAAATCACCAACCCTAAAATCACCTTTGTGGTCAACTGAACTAAATCTAATTTTTGCATCGTTAGTAGCTTCAACTTCATTTGCTTGAATAGCTTCGGTAGGATCATTTGTTACTTCTTTTCCTGTACCAATGTAAGCTAGATTGTGTCCTATAGCATACACTAACACACCCGGACCGTCACCTACTAAACCTTTGTTTCCGTACACTGATGCAGATGCTATTGTTCTTAATTCAGCTCCAAAGTCTTTTACATCAACGTTTTGTATTGTTGTTGCTGTTGCGCCTCCACTTGATACAATGCTTTGGGGTGTTGTATCAAAACTAAGTAGATCTGTATCTTTTCCATCTATAATTAATACTTCGTTGTTGTCAACACTTTCAATTGTTTTTGCATATACTGTTGATGCATCTCTTGATGTGAATGTTACAGTTTCACCTGCACCAAATGTTCCTGTAACTCCGCTAACTCTAATCCTAGTTTTACCATCACCTTTTTTACCGTCATTGCTATCAAAACAGTATATGCTTCTATTTGCAAAATATGTAAAACAATTTAACCATTCTATTCTTGCACCATTTGTAGCAGTTAATCCGTCAACGCCAGGCGTAATAAAAGTAACACTATGGAACAACATACTTGCTTCTCTTGAAGATGCTGTTGCATATGCTCCGTCTACATAAGCACCTTTACCTGCATCTCCACTTGCAAAACCTCTTGGATCTGATATAGATGTTGTAGTTCCTTTTGTAATTACTGAAACGTTTCTAATGTAAGGAGAACGAGACGATACTGTAAAGTCTGTAGCAAATCTAAATCCATATCCATCATTTGGAAAAATTTGATTTCCTCCGTTACAACTAAACGTTAAATCTTTTAAGAAGTGCCTTGCGCCTAAAAAAGAATCATGCACGCCATCAATAGTAATTGTTAAATCGCCGCTGAGATGATTATAAGTAGCCGCAGTGATATTTGCTTGTGTACTGTCACCTACTTCAAAAATTCCACCACTCACATAAGTATGAGCAAATGGAGCAGTACCCACATTAAAAGTAAGTTGATTATTTGCAGGCATTGCTGTGACAACATGATAATTTCCTCCACTGTAAAAATCTTTTACAGTTAATTCTTCTACAGTGCTTTCTCCGTTAAGTAAAAAAGCATTATTGTATCTAGTATCTGATGTTGGTTTAATTGTTACTGATCTTATTCCAGCCCCTCTGACTGTAACACCAACCGGAACTGTTAACGGAAATACTTCTTCATATTCTCCTGAATTAATATACACCATATCTCCTGAAGTTGCCTGTGACAAAGCATGGCTAACTGTCTTAAATGGGTCTGCTGGATGTATACCATTGTTTGTGTTAACACCATTTTCGGCAACAAATATTGTATTGCCCGGTGTATTTGTTAAATCATTTATACCTGCAACTGATATTGAATTTGTGTTTACATTACTTGCATTGAAGTTTCGGACATAAACTTCGTCCCAACGCTTGCTAGGACTTCCTAAGTTATATGTGTCTGTAGCATCAGGAATAATATCACT
>Ga0163109_10000207_pt1 | contig 47145 bp, 37 predicted proteins | sample CRUFie1St13metaG_FD_108704 | JGI IMG/M metagenome (GOLD analysis project Ga0163109, IMG submission 108704) | Marine microbial communities from the Costa Rica Dome - CRUD Field 142mm St13 metaG | ecosystem: Environmental > Aquatic > Marine > Oceanic > Photic zone | place: Costa Rica: the Eastern...
AATCATGAATAAAAAAACAAGTCGCCGTAACTTCATAAAAACAACTGCTACTGCTGCTATCGGCATGCCGACGCTGATACCGGCCAGCGCTCTCGGTAAAAATGGGGCCGTGGCTCCCAGCAATCGAATTATAATGGGGGGCATTGGGTTAGGTCCGCGGGGACGAAAAGTCCTCGCGGGATTCTTCGCTCATAAGGACTGTCAATTCGTCGCCATTGCCGATGTGCAAAAGGAGCGACGCGAAATCATCAAACGTTTAGCGGACCGCGAATACAGGAATACGGATTGCATGACCTACAGCGACATGTCAGGAGTCTTGGAGCGCGATGACATCGACTCGGTGATCATTGCGACGGGGGATCGTTGGCATACAACGGCCTCCATCACCGCAGCTCGGGCAGGTAAGGACATCTATTGCGAAAAGCCTTGCGCCATGAATATCATGGAATGCCAGCAACTAGATGACACAATTAGGAAACACAAGCGCGTCTTCCAAGCGGGAACGCAGCGACGGAGCGTTCCGAATTTCAAGCTGGCGGTTGATCTGGCCCGCAGCGGCAAACTCGGACAGGTGACGTCCGTCCATGCGGGTATTTTGGAGTTACAGCAATACCTTGAGCCTTTGCCGGCCGAACCGGAGCCTGATCCATCGGATGTGAATTGGGACAAGTGGCTCGGTCCGTCGCCGTGGATGGACTTTAACGCTGCCTATTGCAGAGGTCGCTGGCGCAATCACGCTGGTTTGTATGCGGCATGGAGATTGCCTGAGTGGGGGTCCCATACAATTGACGTCTGCCAGTGGGCTGCGGATGCTGATGGAACGACTCCTATTGAATACGAGCCGGTATCCGATGGTGAGATAGTCGCGAAGTATTCGAATGGCGTCAAACTGGTGATGCGCCTTTCCGGTTTTGAAGGGGAAGGCGTTTGGCAGGATGGACTTGGTACTTGCCCTGTTCGCTTCGAAGGTGATGAAGGCTGGGTAGAAGCAGGGGATGCGAAGGCAATCGTAACTAGCAATCCCAAGATGCTAAAAAACAAAACCTATGACCAGCTCAACGGAACGGATCCAGTAATGCATGCCCGCAACTTCCTCGATTGCGTTAAGACTCGGGAGGACCCGATTTGCAACTCGACGGCCGTTCGCTACGGACACATGGCCTGCTTCGCGGCGGCCATCAGTTGGAAGCTGGGACGCAAGGTCACGTTCGATCCGAAGAAGGAACGCTTCATCGGAGATACGGAAGCCAATAGCATGCGCACCTACAAACGCCGCAAACCGTATACAATATAGTAATTGATAACAGGGTACGCCCGGGGTTTCGGGATGCAGGATGACCAGTATTCGTAGGAGAAGACGGGAGGAGGAATCATGTAGCTACCACTTCCGCCCCTTCAATTTGCCGTAGCACACCGAAATGAAGTTCTGCGACCCAGCCTGTTCCAATGTCACCTATTTCATGCGATTTATCAGAGAGCTGGTTGGGGTATCTAATTAATTGAGACCCGACTTGGTGATTGCTTTCGCTGGCCCCCTGCCATAGGGGCCGGTATTTTCGTATCGGTATTCTTTGTCGACATCCACGGGTAGACGAGAAATCCGTTTGTGCCCATTGCTCTTTTTGATCAATTGAAAAGCGTCATAGAGTAGCCCGTTGGCGGTGAACGCCTTATAGGTCAGTTTTGACCCATCAATAGAAACCACTTGAAAAAACTGGCTGTTCTCAGCGCTGCGATCGAGTACAACGCCTTCTGGTGCATAGACATCCCAACCCGTCTCCATGAATTCATACATTTTGGGGCCACTCACCGAATTTATGTACATGGTTTGAACGTTCTGGCTCTTGCTGTTGGTGCGCATGCTAACGGGAATATGACCGCGGGCATAGGTGTGGTCGTGCCCCTGTAGGACAAGATCCACTTTATGTTTGTCCAGGACTGGTTTCCAAAGATCTCGCATCGCTTGGTTGTCTCTATTTCTGCCCGAGGAAAACATGGGGTGGTGAAAAGTAACGATGGACCATTCCCTTGGGTTTTCTTCCAAACGCTGGTCTAGCCATTCGACCTGCTGTTCGTGCATCGCATTCGAATTCAGAACGATGATACGGGCACCCTGGTAGTCGTGATAGTAAACAGTTTCGGCCAGTTCAGTAGGCAGGACATCGTAGGTAGGAAGTTGAAATTGAGGTTGCCACATAAGGGCTAGATAGCGGGTGCCAGCTTCACGATTCGGTAAGGGCCGGTATTCATGATTCCCCGTCACTACGACGCTAGGAACTGAAGAGTGAACCCAACCTCCCGCCTTAAACCACTGTCCCCATTGTTCGTCGAAATGCCCATCGTTTATAAGATCACCGGCATGGAGGAAAAACCCGGCGGTAGGCGCTTTGGCATAAGCGGCCCGAATGACTCGTGACCAATGCGAAAGAACGTCGTTTTGAGCATCTCCAAAGTAGACAAAACTAAACGGTTCCGATTTGTCGGAGGCGGTGCGGAACTCGACCCATTCGCTCCAAAAGTCACCTCCGTCTCCCACGCGGTAGAGGTATTTTGTGCTTGGTTTAAGATCTTCGAATGCTACCGAGTGGTAGTTTACTTCGTTTTGATGGTTTTCCGGTATGGAACTGAGCTCCAAAGATTCCGTTTTTGCCTTTTGACGACTGGAGTGGAAATCGAATCGTGGCTCTGAGGTGGAGAGGGCGATTTCAGCAAAAGCCTCGCCTATGTCGGAGCTGGTTCGCCAGCTTATTGCGATTGATGTGGCAGGATCACCGGTCCATGTGAGGGCAATTCGATCTGGGTCCCTTCCGGCTTCCTCCCAGCGATGCATGTGTGGGTCCGCGTCGAGAGGAAAGACCGTAGTGGTGGCCAGCAGAAACGCGGCAATTCTTGATGATGGGATGGTTGGGAAGCGTTTGAAAAGGTACATCACCCAAACATTGCGGCGACTCTTTACGGAATCAACCCTCATTCGCCATCAAACAGCAGCTTGTACCTGGATCCTGATATCATGCGTGATACCACCAATTGCTATACTGGGCACAATCTCGGTCGAAAAGGAATTAATGAAACCGATATCTACTCTTCCTCTGGATCGATGACTAGGAATTGGCCCATCATACCGCCATCTTCGTGCTCTAGGATGTGGCAATGATACATGTATGGAATATCTGGATTAGCGTAGGTATTGAATTGAGTGATGAATCGCACGGTCTCATTGGTTCCAACCAGAACGGTGTCTTTCCAGCCAGATTCGCTAGGGTCAGTTGGTGTTCCATCGCGATCCAAAATCAGAAATTGAACATCATGAATGTGAAACGGGTGGGCTTGGCCCCCGCGGTTTACAATTTCCCAGATCTCGATATCGCCTAACCTTACTACCTCATCGACTCTGCCCATATCCATCAACTTTCCGTTGATCGGTATTCTGGGTCCGGGCCCTGGAGGAGGACGCCCTTCCCGAATGGGTCCGCCTAATACCATCCGCCTAGTCTTGACCGCATCTTCGGGTCGCCAGCGTTCAATTTTGTTGAGTGTATGAGGCAAGTCAGTAGGCTCTTCCTTTGTCGGTTCGGGAATAATTTTGAGAATCTCGAAATGGCCATTTCCGATGCCATCTGCAAAAACCGCTTCGGCCAAGAGTATTACTTCATCCTCGGGAAAGCTTTTTAGCAGGGTCTCTTTTCCATCGGAAAGATTTACGACGATTTCTGCTCGCTCGCCGGGTGAGAGTCTGAGTCGTTTCGTCAAGTGCGGGGATTCCAAAAGCCCCCCGTCGGTGGCGATTTGATAAAACGGGCGATCATCATTGAATCCAAAGTGGTATGCTCGTGCATTAGACCCGTTTAGAAGTCGAAATCGGACATTGCGTGCGGGAACCGAAACATGTGGATTGTGGGTCCCGTTTACGAGGATGGTGTCGCCAAAGTAGGCACCCCGATTCAGTTCGTATCGCTGTGATCCGTCTTTGTCGAAAAGCCGCTCTTGTATTACGAGGGGAATGTCGTCGATCCCGTACTGGCTTGGTAGTTCGAGACTTTTGCTATTTTCATCATCGATGATTAAGAGTCCCGCAAGTCCACGATAGACTTGTTGGGCAGTCTTGCCGTGAGGGTGAGGGTGATACCACATCGTGGACGCCTCATTCAAAATGGGAAACCGTGCCTGCCAAGTCCCTCCGGCAGGGATCATTTGGTGAGGCGTGCCATCCATGTCGGGCGGCACGTGCATGCCATGCCAATGGACAGTGGTCATTTCATCTAGTTGATTGGCGACGTTGATGACTACCTCATCCCCCTTATCCACCCGAATAGTAGGCCCAAGAAAATTGCCGTTGTATCCCATCGTTTCAGTCTTTCCTACTTTAAGGAATTCTGAGTAGCCGTATTGCGCTTTCAATTCGAAGACCTTCTGACCGCCCTTGTCCTTAAAAGTAAGCAGCTCGGGAATTCTTAGAGAATTAGAGAATGTGAGTCCACTGTTTGCCGTGTGCACATAGATTAGATAGTAGGCGATTGGTAAGAAACCGATCAATACAAGGAAAAGGCCCATTAAGGCTCTCTTAGCATATTTGATAGAAGTTGGTTTATTTTTATCCTGAGTCGTCGTCGTGGTACTACCCTTTTTCATGAAAAAAATGGACGACCAGCCTGGCGGTTAGGTTACGTTAATGTGAGAACGACTGATGCTTTTAGCTGAGTCTTCAAGGATTGGTGTACCTTTCATCGAAGTATCGTTCCCGAATCAATCTTCATAACCGCTATAAAACCGCAGCTTGTAGTAGGGTGCCTTATTGTATAGGGAGCCATGTAACTTTGGTTTTCTGCGAGCAGGGGTTCACTTTTGAATTGGCCGGAGATGCGGGAAAAGACGCTCAAACGGTTGGATGAATCGTCAAAGTCCGAATCGAGTTGATACATTATTCTCAACTTTGAGGATTCGCTTTTTCCCGCGAAAGAGAAGCATTTCTTTAGGCTTCCCGGTGACTTTTTTGTTCTATCAGTGGTCTTCCTTCAGGGAAACGACTTTGTGCACTTGCTTTATCGCTTGCTACTTTCGTAACATGTACTTTCCAGTAAAGAGTGGAAGTGCCCTTTGGTGGGTTGATTCTGGGGATTTACTGCAAAATAGCCTTCCACAAACAGTGTCTCCCGTGCCATCCTCAGTTAATCGAGTTTCCGTAATTGATCAGATAGCAACTGTCGTCAGAAATGGAATCCTTGACGGCGAGTGGTCTGTTGGTTGGCTCCCAGGTGAACGAAGGTTGTCCGAGGACTTGGGGGTGGGTCGAAACAGCCTGAGAGCCGCTCTAAGGATCTTGGAAGCGGAAGATATCATTGAAATTATTCCAAAGCAAGGCGTTCGAATTGCAAGGAGGACCCCTAGGCCGGTCACGAGGGGAAAACATGTCGTTGGATTACTTTCTCCCGCTCCGATCGAAACCGTGTATCCAAGAAAGATCCTCTACATTAATGCATTGCGCGATCAGCTAGCAAAAGACGGATACATTCTGAATTACTATTATGGTAACCAATATTTAAGGACGGGTTCGGAAAAGGCTATGCGACGATTAGTTGAAAAGGAGCAGTGCGACTGTTGGATGCTGGTGGCATCTAATAAGGTCGTCCAAAATTGGTTCTGGCGAAACAATATCTCCTGCCTAATCGCTGGTTCCTGTCATAAAGGAATAGAGCTGCCTTTTGTAGACATTGATTATAAGGCACTCTGTCGCCATGCCGTACTAACGTTGCGACGTTTGGGTCATCGGAACATCGTTTACCTAACACCGACTCCAGAACTGGCTGGAGATATTCAAAGTGAAACTGGCTTTCTCGAAGGCTTAGAAGGAACCGTTGGCGATAATCCAGTAGAAGGAAACATCTTGTATTTGGATCCCAACGTTGATCACGCGGTTCACGCTGTAAATCGACTCATGGAGAAGCACTCGAGGCCTACTGCGCTGCTCGTTAACAATGCGTTCCAGTATTTGACGGTATTCAATGCGCTTATTCAAAGGGGCTTGCGTGTACCGAATGATGTTTCCCTGATATGTAGGGGGTCTGAGAATTTTTTGAGCTATCTGAAGCCTTCCCCTGCTCGCTATGAGCAAAGTGCCATCCAGTTTGCCGGAAAGTTATTCCGAAATATCAAGAAACTAATCCATAATCCATCGATAAAGCCGAAATCCATTTCATTAACTCCAGAATTCGTGGAGGGAGGCAGCATTACGTATCCCGAACCTGAATAACCGTATAAAGCTTGTAGTAGAAAACACATCTTGGGAACTGGTTCTCTTTTAGTGCCAAGACTATGTTCTTGGAGTGATCGAATCATAGTGAATAAATTTAGAGATTCTAATCTGGAACAGCAATGAACGAGCTTGCTTGAATCAATCGAATGAAGTTTTTGCTATACTTTTTTACAGGAATCATGATTTTCGCAGTCTTGGCGTTCGGCGATAACGCTAGACCCAACATTCTCCTTATTACCTCCGAGGACAATGGGCCCGAGCTGGGCTGTTACGGGGAACCCTACGTGCAGACGCCGAATTTGGATAGGTTGGCGGAGTACGGCGTTCGCTTCGATCGTGCCTTCGTGACTCAGGCAGGTTGCAGCCAATCTCGCTCATCCATTCTCACTGGACTTTATCCTCATCAGAATGGTCAGATCGGGCTTGCCACGTGGGACTTCCGAATGTACCGAGAAGACACTCCAAACGTTGTCCGTAGCCTGAAGGATGCGGGTTATCGTACGGGGATTATCGGCAAGCTGCATATCAATCCGGCCTCCGCTTTTCCTTTCGACTTCAAGGAGATACCAACCGCGAACTTCGATCGCAAGAAACTCGGTCGATACGCGAACTTGGCAGGCGAATTCATGAAAGCTTCCGCGGAACCGTTCTTCATCATGGTCAATTATCCGGATGCCCACAGGCCGTTCATCCCGCAAGTGGACGAACTTCCGGAGAAACCTCTTTCTGGAGCGGACGTAAAACCGCTCGCCTACATGGGCGTCGACCACCCCGATTTGCGGCAGCAAACAGCCGATCACTACAACTGTATTAGTCGTCTCGATACATTGATTGGAGATCTTCTGAAGAAGCTAAAGAGTAGCGGAAAATCAGACAATACGCTCGTTATCTATCTCGGAGATCACGGAGCTGACTTGCTACGAGGCAAGCGAACCTGCTTGGAAAGCGGCCTTCGCATTCCGCTTATTGCCTCATGGCCCGGCAAAACCAAAGCAAGGCAAGGAAGACAGGAACTCGTCTCCACGATCGATTTGTTCCCTACGATCCTTGAAGCGTCTGGAGCGGATGTGCCAAACGCCCTTCCCGGACGTTCGCTGCTTCCGCTGCTAAGAGGCGATGCACCAAATTGGCGCCCCTACTTGTTTGCCGAGTGGCACTTGCACGGACTATTCAACTTCTTCCCGCAACGTTCGGTTCGCGGCGAGCGATACAAGCTGATTCAAAACCTAGCGACGAACTTGGAAAATCCCGAATTCGATTTCGTAATGGGACGTCATTTCCCAAAAGTGAAGACGAGCGTCATCGAGTCCAATCCTGTGGTCGCTGCCGGATATCGATCGATGAAATACGCTCCGGAATTCGAGTTGTATGACCTAGAGAACGATCCCTACGAATTCCAAAACTTGTCTAGCGAAAAAGATCATCAGGACATCCTCGAGCGACTCAAGAAACAGCTCTTCGCCTGGCAGGATAAAACAGATGACCCGTTACGTCATCCCGATATTTTGCAGCAGTATATCGAAGAAATCACAACTGCCATTGGAGATGGAAATCCCAAAAAAAATGGAGATTGGAAATGGCGGTATCCCGAGTACTTTTTCGAATCGCGTTAATGCCCTCAGTTGTACCCCAAAATCAACCACCTAATTCGATGCACAAACGATACCCACTAAAAATCAAATACCTCGTCTGTTCAGTTCTTTTAATTACCATTGCGAGCTTAACCCTTGCGGCTGCCAAGCAACCTGTTGTCAGGTGGGCGATCCAAGACGAATCCGAATTTCGCTACCACTTTTTGGAGAAAATCAAGACCACCAACTTATTGTATGCGACTCCAGAGACGGGAACCTTCAACCTTCACGGTTTCCTCCGCTATTACAAAGGCGTGCTCTTCGCTTCGTGGGATAACCAGGCGAGAGATGAAAATACCTCGGGTCAGCATGGCGTCTTTCGTTACTCAACCGATGAAGGGAAAACTTGGTCGAAGCAAAAGCGATTATTTCCTCCACTTGCCGATTACGTACCAGCCTCGGTAGCCAAGGTACCCAAACCATTTCAGACGTCGCAGGGCTTCGCAGAAGTAGAAGAGAAGTTGTATGCCGTGACCTGCGTAGACAGGGCTTTGAGAGAAAAAGTGTATCGCTTCAACGAAGTCTCACGCGCCCGGATCGGCTTACTGGCTCGCGAGGTGCGTGTGGACGGAACATTAGGTCCGGTCTTCTGGCTATCCGGCGTATCCCCAGAGCCGGAAAATGGCTATCCTTCTATTCCCGCTGGCGATCCTTCACTCGTTACCAAGCTAAACGCCTATTTCAAGGAACCAGCCAACTTGCCGCAGTTGCTATTCAAACCAAGGCAGTGGCCAGACTCGGATGATGAGCATCGCATGACCGAGCCTACTCAACCCTGGCAGCTCGGGAATGGAACTTGGGCACGGCTTTACCGGAACCAAGGTACTATCCACGGAAAAACTCGGGCCGAAATTGAGGAGTCTCGACCCAGACGCCACTACGCAGCCTTTTCGTTTGACGAGGGAGAAACCTGGACGAAACCGACCAAGACCAACTTTCCGGATACGGGTGCTCGTGCGAATTCAGGGCGACTCCCAAATGGCTTATTCTACGTTATCAATAACCCTCTGCCCATGTCCGCAAGACAGGGAGGTCGACAGATGCTGGCCATCTCGCTGTCCAAGGATGGGCTCAACTTCGACCGCATGGCGGTCATCAAATTCGTGGCTCCCCCTCAGCGCTACGAAGGTAAATCGAAAGGAGCAGGAGGGTTCCAGTACCCGCACTCTGTTGTAGTCGGAAAACACCTCTGGGTGATTTACTCGATAAACAAGGAAGACATAGAATTAGCCCGCATTCCGCTTTCGGAACTCTCGTCTTAGTAGCGACATTTTATAAGCGAATCCGACAGATATACAATGGCCCTAATCGACTGGATAATCGTTTTGCTATACGCGACCTCGACGATCTTCGTCGGCTGGCTTTTCGGAAGAAAGCAGGAGAACACGAACGAGTACTTTATCGGGTCGGGGAAAATGAATCCCTACCTGATAGGAGTTTCATTATTCGCTACCCTTCTGAGTACGATCAGCTATCTGGCAATTCCGGGAGAAGTGCTGGGCAAGGGGCCCGCCTACATGGCCGTTTACCTTTCCTACCCGTTCGTTTTCCTCGTCCTGGCGTTCGTGATCCTTCCGGTCTACATGAAGAATCGCGTCACTAGCGCCTACGAATTGTTGGAGCAACGCCTTGGGCTGAGTATTCGCATGCTAGGTGCGATCATGTTTCTCGCGTTGAGGCTGATTTGGATGTCTTTGCTGGTCTACCTGACAGCCAAAGCCATTGCCATTATGATCGGTGCGGGAGATGATTCGATAATCTGGATCGTTATAATAACCGCGATCTTTGCCATAGTCTACACCTCTGTTGGAGGGCTACGAGCCGTCGTCATTACCGATTTGATGCAATCGCTACTTTTGTATGGCGGGGCGTTAATCGTTATCGGAACGGTTACTTTGAAGTTGGGCGGCTTCTCTTGGTTTCCGACCGAATGGCAATCGGATGTGTGGGATAAGCAGCAATTAATTAGCTTTGATCCTTCAACAAGGGTGACAGTCGCAGGCTCTATGCTATGGATTTTCCTGTTTCTCGTATGCACTTCCATGGGTGACCAAGTTTCGGTGCAGCGCTTTATGTCGACAAAGGATGTTAGGACTGCCCGAAAAGCCATCGCCATGCAATTAACGACAGCCTTCGTCGTTGGTTCGACGTTGTGTGTCGTTGGCTTGGCACTGCTTGGATTCTTCCAGGCGAATCCAGATTTGTTGCCGGCAGATGAATCCATAAATTTTCAGGCTGATCAGTTGTTCCCTCACTTCATATCGGCCCAACTCCCGCCGGTTGTGACTGGTCTTGTGGTGGCAGGTCTTTTCGCAGCGGCGATGTCCAGCATCGACTCGGGGGTGAATTCGATCACAGCTGTCGTGATGACCGACTTCTTCGACCGGTTTGGGCGGAAGCCTCAGTCGGGAAAACAGCAACTGGGCTTGGCCCGCAGCCTAGCTATCGGAATCGGAGTCATCGTTGTCTCAATCAGTACGCTGATGAAGTATGTGCCGGGCAATTTCTTGGCAGTCACGAACAAGACGACCAATCTGTTTACTGGGCCCATCGCCCTATTGTTTATCTTTGCTCTTTTCGTGCCCTTTGCTAACGCCCGGGGGGTTTGGATCGCAACCTTGGCCAGTGTCGCGACCGCCGCAATCGCCGCCTTCTCGGGGGTAATTTTTGGACCGGACCCGGTTACAGGCCTGGATCCAATCAGTTTTCAGTTGATCCTGCCTTCCTGCCTAGTTGTCGGTCTGCTAGTTGGGCTTGTAGCGTGCAAATTTTTTTCTCGGAGAGACAAAAGCAGGAGGATTCATTAAACGTCCCTGGTATGTCATCGTTTTTCACACTTCGACCCGTTATTCAGAAAGAACAATTATGAGAAAAAGCAAAGCCCTCGCCCGCATGCGTAATGGTGAAATTATCCGTACGTGCTTGCTTGGACACTACATACCCGCATACGTCTGCCATGCAGCTCGAGCGGGTTACGATTGCATCTGGCTAGATTTAGAACACAGGCTTTTCTCGGCTCGCGAGGTCCAAGCGCTTCTGGCTTTCGCGCATCTCTACGATATCGACATCATGCTGAGGCCCCCGACACTTGAAAAGATTGGGTTGTATCGATATCTTGAAGATGGTGCTGCTGGTTTGCTTATTCCTCAGGTGTCCACCGCCGAAATGGCGGAGAAGCTTGTCGAATCAGTCAAGTTTCCCCCTCTAGGCGATAGGGGAATCGACAACAGCGGTTTGGACGCCGGCTTCCAATATCACGATCCGGATGAATTTGCTGCATTGGCGAATCGGGAGACATTCCTATGTGTTCAAATCGAAACGCCGCTCGGCGTTCACAATGTTGAGTCCATAGCCGCGGTCGACGGAGTGGATATGATCTTCGTGGGACCAGCAGACCTGGGATTGCGTTTAAGACAGAGCGGCGAGATGACGCTTGACCAGGCATGGCAAATTGTGGCTTCAGCCTGCAAGAAGCATGGAGTTGCCTTCGGAGGGCCAACTCTAGAGCCGGGGGATTTAAAACGCCGGGCCCAGCAGGGAGCACAATTAATGGTGGCCAGCACCGAATTTAAAAGTTGGTCGAATGGATTGAAGGAAGATATGCGGAAATTCGACGAAGCGACCTGAAAACCTAAACGGAGTCATAAAAAATGAAAATGATCATAAACGGCCAAAGTGTGGATGCGAGCGACGCCGAAGTACTAGAAGTGCTTAACCCTGCTACGCATGAGGTTATCGACACTGTCCCCATGGCTACGACGGAAGACATGGACCTCGCTTTATCAAATGCCCGAAAAGGCTTCAGCGCGTGGTCTAAGGTACATCTTCATAAAAGAATAGAGAGTTTGTACGCCTTCGAACAGCTCTTCAAGGAAGCGAGGGAAGAATTCATTGAGCTGGGCATGCAGGAAATGGGGAAAACGAAGGCCTTGGCAGCGGGGGAGATCAATGTTGCTACGCTTTTAATCAGGAATTTCTGTGAAGCCGCCCGTTCGCTAGGCGGGGAAACATTCGCACCGGGAAACCATCCCATCGCGCAAAACGATCTAGTTTTAACGGTTAGAGAGCCCTTGGGGGTCGTATTTTGTCTACTGCCGTTCAACAGCCCCATCTCGCTCTACGTTCAGAAAGCGGTTCCAGCACTGTTGATGGGCAATGCTGTGATCGTGAAACCCGCTTCCGAAACCCCTCTATGTAACATCCTAATGACGGAGCTATTATTGAAAAGCGGCATTGAACCGAATGCGGCTCAGATCATCACTGGTAGCGGATCGAAAGTCGGCAAATACATAGTCTCTAGCAAGAATATCGACCTGGTCAGTTTGACCGGCAGTACCGAAGTCGGAATCCAAATCGCCAAGGATTGCGCCGAACAATTGCACCGGGTGTCCTTGGAGTTGGGTGGAAATGACGCATTGATCATCCTAGAGGACGCAGACATGGATCTGGCAACACATGAATCCTTTTGTGGCCGTCATGTGCATGCAGGCCAGATATGCTGTGCAAGTAAGCGCTTTATCGTTCAGAACTCGATAAAGGAGGAATTCACCAATCAGCTTCTGAAAAGAATTAAGGCCATCAAAGTCGGAGACCCAAAAGACGAAAGTACGACCTTCGGACCTGTTACTTCCGAAAAAGCGGCGATCGATGTCGAGCGGCAAATTCAACTTACAATCGAGCAAGGAGCGTGCCTGCTGTTTGGCGGAAAACGCTTTAATCGCACCTTTATTGAGCCGACTCTGCTGACTAACGTTACGCCCGAAATGGATATCGCCCGGGATATGGAGATATTCGGTCCAGTATGGCCCATTATCGGCTTTGATACAATTGAAGAAGCTATCGAAATAGCGAACCAGTCCATCTATGGGCTCTCTGGTGGCGTGCTAACGAAAGATCACGGGAAGGCGATGCGAATCGCCCGAGACCTTCAGGCTGGTTGCTGTGTATTCAATGGGAGCGGCCTTTACCGATCTGCCGACCAGCCATTCGGCGGCTATAAAATGAGTGGCATTGGCCGCGAGGGGGGACGGTTCACGCTCGAGGAGATGAGCCAGCTGAAAACACTTGTATTTAAAAACCAATACCGATTTCCAGCCGACGAGACCCTTCCGGATTCGGAATGAAATTTCCCTGAAATTGTGTAATCGATGCCCATATTTCATATGAAAGTCATTAATAAACTTGTTCTTGCGTTCTCGTTGATACTTCCCGCGTCCGTGGGTGTGGCAGAGGCGGATGCCCAAATAGCCAGATTGCCGGTCGTCGAATGGACAGTTTGGGATGTGCCGGATTTTCGCTACCACTTTCTCGAAAACGTGAGAACCACGAAACTTTGGTATGCTACCCCGGAGACCGGAACCTTTAGCCACCACGGATTCCTCGGTTATTTCGAGGGAGTTCTCTTTGCCTGCTGGGACAGCCAAGCCCGTGATGAAAATACCTCGGGCCAGCGTAGCATTTTCCGGTATTCGAACGACAACGGAAAGACATGGTCTGAGCCGAGGGTCTTGTTTCCGCCGCTTGCAGACAACGTGCCTGCTGCCGAGACGGAACAACCCAATCCTTTTCAAACCTCGCAGGGATTCGCGGAAATCGACGGCCGGCTCTACGCCGTCACCTGTGCCGACAGGGAGTTGGAAGAAAAGGTTTATCGTTTTAATGAGGTATCGCGTGCCCGGATTGGATTCCTGGCGCGAGAAGTACGAACGGATGGAACCCTTGGCGAAATATTCTGGTTGTCTGACAAGCCTCCAGAACCGGAGCCTGGTTATCCTTCGCGTCCTGCGGGAGACCCTTCGCTTGTTGACAAGATCAGCGTTCATTTCAAGGAACCGGCTAATTTACCTCAGCTCCTCTTCGGGCCAACGCAGTATCCGGATTCAGATGACGAACACCGTATGAACGAGCCGAGCCCGCCGTGGCAGCTCGACGACGGTACATGGGTGCGATTCTATCGTGACGGGGGTAGCATCCACGCTCAATCCCGAGCCGAAGTGGATGCATCGCGACCGCGTCGTAATTACGTTTCCTTTTCCTTCGATGGCGGCAACAAGTGGACGATTCCGACTAGAACCAATTTCCCGGATTCCGTTGCGCGGTCCAATGCCGGAAAATTACCAGATGGCCAAGTTTACGTAATTAACAACATCCTGCCGATGACGCCACGTCAGGGAGGACGCTCTATGCTTGCGATCTCATTGTCCCGGGACGGACTTAATTTCGATCGGATGGCCGTCCTCAAATTCATAGCGCCGCCACAACGACACAAAGGGAAAGCCAAAGGCGCTGGATACCAGTATCCACATTCGGTTGTGGTTGGTGATTTCCTTTGGGTTATCTATTCGGTGAACAAGGAAGACATGGAAGTAGTTCGAATTCCCTTGTCGGAACTCTATTCACTTGAGAGATCCTCCGACCCTAACCCTGGTTATTTCTATCCTGAGTCCATCCCTTGAACTGATGTGGGAGGCCTAGACAAATTAGGGATAAAAGTATCCGCCAATACGTTACAAAAATATTTTACGAATGACAAAAGACACTTCTGAACAAGACACTGATCCATCCCGAATGGTAGAGCTGGAGAGGAGGGAAGACGGCGTCGCCATTCTCACGCTTAATCGCCCTCCGTTAAATCTCTTCACCTTGGAAATGACACGCGCCTTCGACGGCAAATTGCATGAGATAAAAGAGGACCCTTCAATCCGATGTGTCGTATTGACAGGGGCAGGGGATCGAGCCTTTGGGGCCGGTTCGGATATAAAGGAATTTTCCGGTATTATTGAGGTGGGAACGATCATCGACGCTAAGCTCCGATTCGAGAATGAAGTTTATAATCGCCTTGAGGATTTGCCGCAACCCACTGTGGCAGCCATGAAGGGCGTCGCGCTCGGAGGCGGTTTGGAGCTGGCGCTTTGTTGCGATTTCCGAGTGGGTGCGGAGGATGTGAAGCTTGGCTTGCCGGAGGTTAAGCTCGGCGTCTATCCCGGGAGTGGAGGTCTGATACGCTTGCCCCGAATTATTGGCGAATCGCGGGCCAAGGAAATGCTGTATCTCGGCGACTTCGTATCCGCCGAACAGGCGCTGAGCTGGGGCTTAATCAACCGCATGGCCCCTAAGGAAGAAGTCCTCGGGATTGCAATAGGTTTGGCAACCGAGCTGGCCAATAGACCCGCGAAGGCAGTTCAAATCATGAAGCAGGGTATACGGGAATTCGAGAATCTGTCCCGGGAAAAAACCGTCGAAATGAGTTTCGCCATGAGCGAAGCGGTCTTCGCCACGGAGGATGCCGTGGAGGGAGTCCAAGCCTTTTTCGACAAACGGGCTCCAAATTACAAACATCGTTAAGCGAATGAAAGGAATCAAGAATGGTACTTGAGGGAATGAGAATTATCAGTTTCTGCCACTATCTGCATGGGCCGGCGGCTACGCAGTACCTGGCGGATATGGGGGCCGAGGTGATAAAGATCGAACCGCATGGCGGGCCGCTCGAACGGAAGTGGTCGGGCGGCGATTCGTTCGTCGACGGGGTAAGCAGCTTCTTCCTGTCGGCCAACCGGAACAAGCGAAGCCTAGCCATTAATCTGAAGCATCCGGAAGCCAAGGAAGTGGTTAAGCGGATTATTGAACGCTCGCATGTTCTCGTGGAGAATTTCCGCCCAGGAGTATTGGAGCGGCTTGGCTATGGCTTGGAAGCAGTCAGGAAGATCCGTTCCGATATCATCTATGTTTCGGCTACCGGTTATGGTTCATCGGGGCCGATGAAGGACGCTCCAGGACAGGATATGCTGGCTCAGGCAAGAAGCGGAATGATCGCGGCCGCGGGGGACTATGGTTCGCGTCCCGTCCCGGCTGGCAACGCGATCGTCGATCAACATGGCTCGACCCTTATCGCGATGGGGATCGCGGCGGCTTACGCAAAGCAGCTTCAAACTGGCGAAGGCACGCGGATCGAGGCCAATCTTTTAAACGCCGCGATGGACTTGCAGACTGAGCCGCTTACCTCGTTCTTGAGTCGACCAGATTTGACCAGCGGGGTTTTCAAGCGGGATTCGCACCTAGCGACTTGGTATCATCCAGCACCCTACGGAATCTACCGGATGGCCGATTGCTTTGTGGCCATATCCATGAACAATACCGCCGAGCCCTTGGCTGAAATACTTGAAAACGGATTATTGAAGGAATTGTCTCAAAAGGACCTTCTGCAAGAACGGGATGCCTTTGCCCGCGAGCTGGCGAAATCGTTGAGAGAATTGCACCTAGCAGATATGGCCGAGCAATTCGACCGGGCAGGCATCTGGTATGCGCGGGTGCAAGACTACAGCGATTTGAGAACAGATCCTCAAATAGCCGCCAACCAAGTATTGCGCGAGACGACGATTGGAGATTCGAAGGCTACCTTGATCAATCATCCTCTGCGGTACGATGGAAAGGTTCCGGAATTAAAGCATATCGCCACACGCTGCGGTCAGGATGGCAGAGATATTCTCAACGATATTGGATTCGATGAGAGTCAGATTGAGGCCTATTTTTCCAACGGGATTTTGTACGAGGAGCTGGAGAAATAAAGCATAGTCGAATCTAGCGACAGAACATAGGATTGATATTATGAGGATAGATTTATGAATAAGGAATCTACGTTAGAAAGCAGTATTCTCGATAAAGCGCTCGAATTGGGGATTGCCAAATGCCTTCGCGATGCGGACCGCGTGCCAGCATTCCCGCATGTGACTCAAAACGGGGAATGGCTCGTCAGCGAACATGCCCGTTGGACAGGGGGCTTTTTTGTTGGAATGCTATGGCTCGCGGGAGCGATTCGGGAAGATAATAAAATTATGGATACAGCGCGTTCGTGGGCAATGCGCCTGGCTCCGCGAGCTAAGGACTGCTCCACGCATGACATGGGTTTTCTATTCGAACCCAGCTGCGTGCGTGGACATAATATTAAGCCGGATCCGGAACTCAGGTCGATGGCGATTTCGGCAGGACAGTCCTTGGCCTCGCGCTATGTTGCAAACGGTAGCTATATTCCTGCGTGGGAGGCCAGCGAGGGAGCCGAGTACCGAGCTCTGGCTATTGTCGATACCATCATGAATCTGCCTATTATCTGTTGGGCAGCAAAAGAAACCGGCGATATCGCTTTGCATGACATAGCGGTGCATACGGCGAATACGATCATTCAGCAGCACATTCGCCCCGATGGAGCAACCTACCATGTCGTCGATCACGATCCTGTATCTGGAGAAGCAACACGCAGGGGCACCCACCAGGGCGCTCATGACAACTCTTGCTGGACTCGGGGCCAAGCGTGGACCCTTTATGGCTTCACTCGCATGGGAGCCATGCTTCAGTCGGAAAAGATGATGAATACCGCCCGAAAGACAGCGGATTATTTTCTCGATAAAATGGATGGAAAGACCGTACCGCCTTGGGACTTTGATCGAAGCGATGTCGATGAGCCGGTGGATTCGGCGGCCGGATCGATCTCGGCTAGCGGATTGATTGAACTGGGCCGACGTACTGGAGAGAAGGCCTATACCCAATCGGGCGAGCGATTGGTCCATGGTTTGATCGAAAGCTGCGTCGATTTCGATAATCCGGATAATGCGGGTCTATTGATGCACGGAACGGTCGACTATCCGCGTCGCTCCGGAGTGGATGAATCGATTATTTATGGGGACCATTATTTTATGGAAGCTCTGGTGAAGCTGCGCCGTCCCGAGCTTTGGGATATCCTCTCTTGTTGCTGACCGGCCCCTCATGAAAGATCCTTTGCAAAAATCGAACATATACTCAATATGACCAAGCAACCGAACATTCTTTTTATCATGGCCGATCAAGTGAATCCGGCTTTCTTGCCGATGTACGGGCACCCGGTCGTGAAAATGCCGAATCTTAGCAAACTCGCGTGCCATGGAGCGGTTTTCGACACAGCTTATTGTGCCAATCCGATTTGCGGCCCGTCACGTTTTTCGATGTTGACCGGAAGAATGGCTTCGGAAATGGGCGTATTCGATCACCAATGCGAAATGCCGGCTTCTGCACCCACCCTGATGCACTACCTTCGCCACCACGGTTACCATACCGCGTTATCGGGAAAAATGCATTTTCTCGGACCGGATCAGCTTCATGGATACGAAGAGCGACTTACAACGGACATTTATCCCTCTGATTTCGGATGGGGTCCCGACTGGCGGGCCGGCACCCCAGAAATTCCATGGGCGCCAACCGGGATCAGTCCGCGTACGGTAATCGAGGCCGGTCCCTGCGCGAGAAGTTTGCAGCTTGATTACGACGAGGAAGTAGCCCACCAAGCGATACAGAAAATCTACGATCTCGCGCGCCAACCAGAGCCTCAACCGTTCTTCTTGACGGTCTCCTTTTCGCAGCCGCACAGTCCGTTTGTTGCCAGTCAAGAGCACTGGGATAGATACAATGAGGATGAGATCGACATGCCTCAGGTTTCGCCTCTCTCACTGGAAGCAATGGATGCCCATTCAAGGCGCCTGCACCACATGTTTCACATCGATGAGTACACTGTCACCGATGAAAAGGTGCGCAACGCCAGACGTGCCTATTATGGTATGTTGAGTTATATCGACGACAAGATCGGCGAGCTCATGACTGCTCTCGAGGAGTCAGGCTTGAAGGAGAAGACGGTAATCGTTTTCACCTCAGATCACGGCGAGATGCTGGGCGAACGAGGACTTTGGTACAAGCAGTCACTGCTAGAAGGTTCAGTCCGCATTCCTTTGATCGTGCATATGCCAGGAGAAGCGGCACAGAAAGGGCGTCGCGTTTCAAATACTGTCTCCTTGCTCGACCTGCTGCCTACTTTCGTTGAACTGGGAACCGAGGATGAGCCGGTCGACTATGTAGAGCCGATTTTAGGTCATAGCCTGCTGCCCTTGTTGTCGACTGAGAGTAATGCTTGGGAATATCCAGTATTTGCCGAATACTCCGCGGAAGGCACCTATGCTCCCTGCCTGATGGTAAGGAAAGGAAAATTTAAATACACCTACTGCGAAACCGATCCGGCGCTGCTGTTCGACCTAGAAGACGATCCCAACGAGTTAAACAATCTCGCCGACGACGAAGCCTATGCCGAAGTCTTGGTCGATTTGCGCGAAGAAATGCTACGAATCTGGAACCCAGATCAGTATCGAAGCGACGCCTTGGCATCGCAAAAACGACAGTGGTTCATTCATCGCGTTTTGTCGAAGACTACTCCGAATCCATGGGATTTTCAGCCTTCCTCAAACGCCAAGGACCAATACGTGCGTAGCGGCGCAAACACTACTTTCGTCAAAGGACAGGCCAGATTGCCTTATGTAGAACCCGCTCAGCCGGACAAGCCACGAACCGAGTGACATTTTAATGAAATCAACGACTACACTCTTATTATCCACTATTATAAACTATTGATTGGGCTAGAGATGACGTGCCCGGCGAGACCCCCTTCTTCACAAGTCCCGTCAACGCCGTTCCAGCCGTCGAGGCCACGGTCCGGGTTGGCAATCAAATCGTAGAAGTTCCGGTCAGACCCAATTTCAAAGAGGTAGCGTTCAAAATGTCATTTCTAGCAGGAACGACTCGAATGTTTTCGTTTTTACCACCAAGGAGGGTGTTAAGGTGGGTGCCTTCTATGCCTACATTAGTAAGAAATGAGCACTGGATTTTATTTGAAACCTGAGATTGGAAGGCCCCAATATTTTTGCGGCTGGGCAGAATGGATGTAAAGACATGAAAACGAAAAAACTCGGACGAACCGGTATCGACATACCCGTCTTTGGAATAGGGACAGCTTTTCTTGGTGGGAGGGCACGAAGCGGGGATTTCAGTCAAATGGACGAAGATCTCGGCGTGCAGACCATCATTGATGCGGTAGAAGCGGGGTGCCGATTGATTGATACCGCACCGCTGTACTGTGCAACTAAAAGCGAAAAGATGATTGGCAGGGCGTTGCGAGCCAGACCGGATTTAAAAGAAGGTCTGATTGTCACGACAAAAGTGGGTCAGACCGTCGAAGGCAGAGACTACAGTTACGACGCAATTATGAAAAATGTCGAAGACAGCCAGAAGCGCCTCGGTCTAGATCAATTCGAGATTCTCTATGTACACGATGCAATGAACGTACCCATGGAGCAAATACTCGGAAAAGGCGGGGCCGTCGAAGCTTTGAGGAGACTGCAGGAAGAAGGGTTGGTTCGATTCATCGGAACAGCGGCGAACGATCCGGATGCCAACGGCCAGTTTATTGAAACTGGAGAATTTGACGTGGCAGTTGTAGCGGACGCTTGGAGTCTCTTGAATCAACGTGCTAGTACCTGGATTTTCCCAGCGGCTGAAAAACATGATGTGGGAATCGTGTTGGCCACGCCACTGGAACGCGGATTATTGGCGACTGGCCCCACGCAAGCGAATCAGTACCTGAATCGCAATTTTTCCGAGGCGGTTCTCAATCATGTGGGAAAGCTCAAAAACTTATGCCTAGATTATGAAATACCCATGGTCGCAGTTGCACTGCAATGGTGCCTTCGCCATCCTATGGTTTCAACCATCATCCCGGGAGTCAGCAATCCAGAAGAGGCATTGCAAAATCTAGAGGCGGTCTCGGTGGAGATCCCGGATCAATTCTGGAATGATCTGGAGCGATTGGTTATGGATATGTCGGAGTCGAGATTCATTGTAGAAATCAAAGATGTAATCGAATAAAAATGAAAAAATACCAGTGTTTGGATAAAAGTCTGTGAAAATCAAAAGGTCAGGTTTATTCGTATTCAGATGTTCTGTTATCGCGTTCCATAAGCGAGTGATCAACAGGGTCTTTTGAAAAAACTTTTTCGCTATGAATCCCTATTCCGATTTAAGTCTTCTCTTTGGAGATATGCACAACCATTGCGGCATCTCCTATGCCCATGGATCTTTGGAGGATGCTTTGAGCAACGCTCGTGAGCAGCTCGATTTTGTGAGCATCACCGGCCACGCACATTGGCCTGATATGCCGGAGCCGAACGATGAAATTCAGTACATTATTGATTTCCATGAGGAGGGCTTCGCCAAGCTAAAGGCCGGTTGGCCAAAGATGATGGAGACGTTGAAGCAGTTTAACGATGAGGGAAACTTCGTTGTCTTTCCAGGCTTTGAAGTTCACTTCGGCACCTGTGGCGATCGCAATATGCTTTACAAAGACTTGGAGGGAGAGATATTGTATCCAAGAAATCTGGAAGAATTGCACGATCAACTGCGTTCGTTGCGAGAGCAGGGTAGGGATGCTATTGCTCAGCCGCACCATCTTGGCTATCTCAAGGGTACGCGTGGTATCGATTGGAACAGCTTCAGTCCCGAGTTTGCTCCCTTTGTTGAAATGCTTTCGATGCACGGCTGTTCTGAATCGTCGGAGAACATTAAACCGTTTCTGCATTCCATGGGGCCAAGCGATTGGCAGAGTACAATTCATTATGGTTTGAAGGAAGGGCATGAATTTGGATTTTCAGGCGGTACGGATCATCACAGCGCTCATCCTGGCAGCTACGGGCATGGAATAACTGGGCTTTGGGCGGAGTCAGGCAATCGCGAAGATGTCTGGGACGCATTATTGAAGCGTCGTATGTTCGCTTTGACTGGCGACCGAATGGATTTGCGGTTCGCGGTGAACGGCCTGCCTATGGGATCAGAGATTGCGGCTTCTGAAAAAAGACGTATCGAATTTTTCCTACAAGCCGGCGGGGCCATCGACTGCGTAGACATCTTGCGCGATGGCGAATTGGTGAAGCGTTTTTCACAATATGAAATGGAACCCACTGGCGAAACCAATGACGATCTTGTTCATACGAAGATCTATTTGGAGCTTGGTTGGGGTGCCCGTCACAAAACCTGTAATTGGGAGGTTGAGTTGGGATTGACGGATGGCGAAATTAAATTGGTGGAGCCGCGCTTCCGCGGACGTGAAGTGGTATCGCCCGTGGAAGCGAAGGACACGGGTAGCTACTACATCAGTAAGGTGCTGGAGAAAGGAGATCAGTGCGTTCGATTTGTTACCGTCACGAGCGGCAATCCGAATAATTCAACCAATCTTTCACAAGGGGTGTGTTTAGAAGTGAGTATGCCGCGAGACGCAACCGTTTGGGCAAACCTCAATGGCAAGCGAGTTGAGTGGCCGTTGATCGCATTGATGGATGGAGCTCGCTCGGGAGTAATGAAGGATATTGATTCTCCTGCTTGGCGTTTCAATCGTGCACCCTCGTCGAATCAGTGGAAATGGTCCGGGGAATGGGAGGATAGTGAAAGGGAAGGCAGCTCCTACTATATGCGTGTGCGACAGCGCAACGATCAGTGGGCATGGTGTTCACCAATATTTTTAAATCGCTAGTCCGATCTTCAGGTCACGTGACTGTAGACTTCTCAACCTAGAATATCTCAAATTCTATTTGAGATTTTAACTACAAAAAGCACAAGAAATACAAAATTAGCAGCTTACGATATCCTCTAATTAATTAAATCGTTCGTCCTGTCGTTCAACTGCCTTATTTCTCGCAACCCTTGTGTTTTTGTGGTTAAGATTAATTAGTTTCATTTTATTATAAAATGATTATAAATTGTAAATAAAAATTGGATACTTTGAATTAAGATGATGCGAAAAAGTGGGAAATCGCCAAAGTCCGAAATCGGTGGTAATATAAATAGCCGAACACGCAAAATGAAAGGTAGTTCACGCGACACGGGTGCAAGCACCAATATTTCCCGACGGCATTTTGTGAGGAATCTTACCAAGCCCCAGGTGCATTGAAACTATTGCCGCTATCGAACCTGAATGCTGCTGGGGTTCGTATTCCTTGGATTTCTAGAATCTAATTGCGGTCGGAATTCAGAATCCGAAATCAATAAAGCTACTCTTGACCAAGTGGCCTCAGACGCTCGTTGATAATCTCCATCTCCTCAAGAGTAGGGAAGTGCTGCTGCAAGTCGTCCAACATCTCTCTGAGAGGCTTTTGGATTACATCACGAAAGGCCTTATCCATCATCTGTCGATTTCCTCCCGGAGGGGGAGTGTCTCTGTGATTGTAAGTTCCTAGTGTATTCAATTGTCCGTACTTTGAGAGCTTGGCGCTGATAACCGCAACTAAGTCACCGGAATTGTCTTGCTCGAATCGAAAGGCATGAATTTCCAGCAATGGGCCCGGCCCCGGATTTTCTCGCTCTTCTAAGATACGAATTTCGATAGGAAGCTGATAAGCGTAGAGTAGATTGGCCATTACCACTCTGAAGTCTTCGCGGCGATTCTTTTCCATGGAATTCGCTACATCGGGCATGTTAACCTGATAGATTGGGCTCGCTCTATGATCGAACTGCACAAATAGAGTCTCGGTCTTATCCAGAAAAATATATTGGTCGGTGTCCTGTGGCCCCATACTCGCACATCCCGCAAGCAGAAGGTCTAAGAATAGGAGTATCAGATGACTTGGATGAATACCTTTCATTTCAATTAAGAATCTAAACTATTTTTCTACGATCCAGATATTTCGGAAGTGGTTGGGATTCCCATGGGCATGAAGATCGAGGGTTCCTTTGGGGATTTTAGGCAGCTTCCACCGTTGCCAATTCCTCCAAGAAGCTCGATGTCGTCGTGTACGAGGACGCCGTTGGGGATGACTGATATACGGGCGTTTTCTGCTTTGACGCCGCTCCCGAGACGCGGCACCTGCAACAGGATATCTTAGCTCTGCCAGGCGAGAGAAGGAAAGCGCATATTAACATCCGTTTTTTGAACTTGTAGAGACTCCCGCACCAGGGATCCGGTTCGGTCTCGAGAGGTGCTTCGTTCCAGACGTTCTTGTCAAACTTCAATCCCAATGTATCCCAGATTTGGAACTCATGGGACCCAAAAATATAAATGCCGCTGTTACCTCTGTCGCGATGGCCGAGAGTGAGATTCGGTTTGAACGGGTTGCGAAACTCAAAGTGCAAGGTAAAGTCTTGGAAGGTGCGTTTGCTAGCCGTGCCGGTAGCGAGTACGCCATCTGGCATTTTGCCGTCCTTCCATTCATTGGTGTTGGAACCATCGAAGAGGATAATCGAACCCGGAGGAGATTTTGTCTTTCCGAGGTTACGAAGCTCAATGGGCGTTAACCCAATTATCCAACGCTGTCTATCTGAGAGATCACCCAATAGGTGCTCAATCTGGGATTCATCCCAACCGGCTCCGGAAAGGACGCCACTATTTCGAGACGGGTAAAATTTATTTCTCTCTGCCGAGACGATTCGCAAACCATGGGTCTTGCTTCGGCACTCGCCTTGGACGAGGAAATCGGGACGTCCCTTTGCAACCGCCTCTGAATTGGTCCGGACGGGAGTACCAGAGGTCTCTGCAAAGGCCAGTGGGAAGAATGTAAGAAGAACAAGGGAAAGTCCTCTACGGATATGCATCGGTAGCTCCGGTGTCTTGAATTTGTATTTGCGGATAATAGCTGGATAGTGCCGCTAGCAATAGGAAATAAGTCAATGTACTATTGCCTGTTTTGGGCTCTGCGAGGTTGGTCCCAGAGACGGTAGGGGTCTCCCCATTTTATCATTTCGCTTAGCAGAATGGCTTCCATTTCTTTTCGTTTGGTGGCGTAGGCTGGGTTTTCTGCAAGATTTACTTGGTGACGCTTCGGTTCGACTCCGGTCATCGCCACCAAGGCACGATCGTGGTGCTGAATTAGAAATTCGTTGGGATTATCCTTCAGATTGAATAGCTGGGTTTCTTGGATGTACCCATCAAGTACATCGTACTTGATCAGTTTCCAGTCTCCTTTTTTGACCGATCGCATTCCCGGTTTAGTGCCTCCATTGTAGACTCCGTAGAGAACATCGCGAACCGTGTTTCTTTTGCCCATGAGAACGGGCTTAAAACTAATGCCATCGAATGTAATTGGTTTGTCAATACCCGCAAGATCACAGAAAGTGGGTAGCAAGTCCATGAGGTAGGTGTTCCCTTGAGCCCGGCTGCCCGCTTTGATTCCTGGTCCTCGAATGATCATAGGTACCCGCCAGGTGTGCTCGTAGAGATTCTGTTTTCCCATCAATCCGTGCCGGCCCACCGCTATGCCGTGATCAGCAGAGTAAAAGATGTAGGTATTTTCCAACTCGCCCATTGCTTCGAGTTTGTCGAGCACTCTGCCTACCTGCCGATCGATATTCTCGATACAGGCGTACTCGCGGCCAAGCTCGTTTCTAACGGTGGCCTCATCTCTCTTGAGCAGAACTCCCTGAACTGCGACCTCGTCGCGAAGTCCGGGATGACCATGATGGAAAGGGTGAGCGGGAAGGTAGTTTGCCTGGAGTGGGGGAGCGAGGGGATTGGGAGAAGTCGGAATATCTGTATTATCAGCCCCGTATTTATCAAGCAGGACAGGCTTCCCATTTCTAGGGTCATGCGGATGAGTGAAGCCAAAGAATAAGAGAAAAGGGTCTTCCTTTATTCCCTTCTCTCGCTCCTTAAGGTAGTTCATAACTTGCTCCCCGTGCCACCAACTTCCAGTCTCGTCTTCGGGTCCGTAGTTGGTTTGGTCGTTGCGTCCCAAGTACAGTCGATTGGCCCCCTCGTAGGTATTGCCAATTTTGCAGGTTCGATAGGTGTCGTAACCGGCCCGAAAGAAGAGAGCAGGCATACTATCGTAGTCCGGATCGTTGGGAGAAAGATCTGCGAGCAATTTCCTCGGCTGGTGCACGTAGGTTCTCGGATTCATGCGTGCGTAGCGCTTGGCGATGTCTCGCGTCCGCCACACATTGATAGACGTCTGTACCATGGTGCGGGAAGGCAGGCATACGCCACCTACCCAGGAACCCATGTGATGGGCGTTATCTATAACCATTCCTTCACGGGCGAGTCGATCTAGATTGGGGGTCTGGCAAACCTGGTTCCCGTATGCGCTCAGCGTAAGTGGCGACTGGTCGTCGACAAAAATGAAAAGAATGTTTGGTTTCGACACGCTCGCCACAGGGGGACGGTCTTGTGAGATTGCGGTTTCTGTAAAAAGAATGCCAGCGAGCATTAGAAAACCGGCTTGGCGGAAAACGGAAAAGGGTGATAGAGGTTTCATGGAGGTTTGGCCGGGAAGTGACTTCAACTTTAGTGGATAGACGATATATACCGAGCAGCAATAGTGTAATCCGAGAATTCCTTAAAGCACGAACCAAAACTGCTGAGGCATGACCCTTACATCCTTGGTTGGTAAAAGGTTGCCCTTCTACGGTTGCAGCTCGGGGCTTCGCGATCGCAAGCGGTGGGCAATACGGAAGGAGCCATGGGACACTCTTTTACAGTATGGCCCGTTGACTGGTTAGGTAAGTTGGGACAAGACTCTTCAACCGGCGAGTCTGAAAACACCGAAACTTTTAAGTCGTCGCTAGTCCAAAATGAATCTGTTGTACCAATCGTATGAAACCACCTACCGTGCAATCGCGGGCAGGGCTTGGCCGATTGTTTTGGCGAATACGTCAACGCCTTTGCTTGGGCTTGCGGAGGCGACAGTCATTGGCCGGCCGGGAGAAGTTGCGGCATTGGGAGCGATCGCCCTCTGTTCGCTCGTTTTCAATTTTGTGTACTGGACCTTTGGCTTCTTCCAGATGGTAACAACCGGTTTGGTTGCTAAAGCATCGAGACTCGGAGTCCTTTATCCATGGTTTAGGCGCTCAATAGGGGAAATGCGGCCCCTGACTCGGAAGAATTACTTGTCCTATTTCGTGCGGAACGTTTCGCTGGTGATCAGTGAAAGAATAAGATCTTGGAAACCATTTCCTTTTTCACGGTTCTGGTGGACAATGGTCTCGATCTCTTTCCGTTCGGCAAAATTGGGCACTCGACCAGTGGCATAGGTCACCAATTTCTCTGACAAACAGAGGGAGAAAAAGTCGATATGATCAACGAGCCAAGACTTGAGCTCAGTTACGTCTTTTATCGAAGTACCATCTGGGAGGGTGCCGGTGGGATCGATCGGAATGCCCGTTTTGGGCCACTCTTCACGCCAATTGCCGACGGGATCGAAGTTTTCCAGAACGAACCCGACGGGATCAATTCTGACGTGGCAGGTTGCACAAGAATCTTCTGAAGTGTGAGCTGCCAGTAGTTCCCGCGGTGTGTTGGCACCCCGAGTATCCGGCGTGAGGGCAGGTACGTTTTTTGGTGGTGGTGGTGGCGGCATGCCGAGAATATTTTCAAGGACCCAAACGCCGCGCAGTACAGGTTGTGTATCCACTCCATTGGCGGTGGCGGTCATGACTGCAGACTGGGAAAGGAGTCCGCCGTAGCGACCCCCTCGATCAAGCGGGAGCTTCCGTAGCTCTGATTCAGAGCCCATTGAAGAACTTTTCATCGCTACCTTTTCCGCTCGTGGGTACTGGTAATTGTCCTTTGCAAATGCAAGGGTGGTGTAGTGGAAATCCGGATCGATAAAATCCGTCATGGGAAGATTCTTGGTCAGTATTTCGGTAAAGAAATGCTCTACTTCCTCCTCCGCGATGGTGATTTCCGCCTCGGAAAACTTGAAGACGGGATCCGGCATGATTTCCGGTAGGAGATTGGTATCCAGCCATTGACTCGTAAAACTCTGAACCATGGCATCCGTTGGCTTTTGCGGTAATAAACGAAGGGCTTCTCTGCGAAGGATTTGAGGATCGGAGAGTTTTTCTTTCTTGGCTAAGTCGAACAGTTTCTTGTCTGGGGGTGCTTGAGTCAGGAAGTAAGACAGGCGGCTCGCTAGATCATAGTCATCCAGTTCGCCGGGACTCAGAAGTCGGTAGATGAAGCGGGGTGAGATCAGAATATTTCGGATGAGGAGGTGCATCGCAGCATCGAAGTCGCCTCCTTGCACCCAACGTCGTTTAGCGATATTAAGATAGGTCTCAATGGTCTCCTGATCGACGGGACGACGAAATGCCTGAGGAAGAAATCTCTCAAGAATGTCTTGCGTGAAGGCCTCGTCTGACTGGCCAGGAATTCGAGTGCCGGTAAAGCGCTTCTGAAGTTTTTTGGCTAGCATCTCTCTCGGGCCATCGACCGTCTTTAAAGGACCCTCGATGGTTACCTGATGGAATTCTAAAGCTGGACCGTTTGTGAAGTAGTAGTGACAAAGTATATCGGCGAAATTAAACATACCGGTGTTGGAGTTGGCCAGTTCGAGGAATTTGACCGTAAGCTCGTCATCCATCGTCGCACGGCTCATATCGAGGTTCGGATCATTGAACGCCTTGTTTAGGAACTCCCAACCACTGCGTCCACGAATCACGGACGTGCGAATTTTGCTTAAATCGCCATTTGGAAAGACGGTATGCTGCCAGGCAGCTAACCAGCGCGGATCTTTTTCGAACCACTCTTCCATGTGTTTGGCGAACTTAGTATAGTCGTGGGCCATGTCCGCATTCATCCAGCGGAAGAGCAAAGTCTGACCTTCATAGAGCTCTGCCTCGAAGGTAATAGTTGTGGGTTCCGTTGAAGGAACATCCATGACTTTGAGCAGGCGGAAAATGTCTGCGCGCGAGCGGTCACTGGCACTGAGCTCGCGAGCACGGATTTCTAACTTCATCGGGCCTCCCCATGTCGGCTTGTGCTTGGCTGCTCTCACCGTGATTCGGTAAGTCCCGGAGGACATAACTTCCATTCGGCTGGGCCAAGAGCAGCTACGAAAAATTTCATGTCCACGTGAAACGAGGAGTAGCGAATCGTCCACTATTTTCCCGGCGGAGAAACTGAGCACCATATCGTTGGGGCCGGCGGTTCGTGTTGTTGAGCGAGGTTCCTTTCGTGCGGGTGGATAAACCGTGTCGGCAATGAGCTCCGCGACCTTGGTGTAGGCCTCCATTAGAGGAGGTGAGAGAACTAGGCCTTCACCGACGTTATTGAAGCCGTGAAATTCTGAGTCTTTGGGAAATCCGAGTGGCAGTTCGTAATCTGGCAAGTCGAAGAGGCTACGGATAGTGGAACGGTACTCGTCGGCACTCAGTCGTCGCGGAGGAGTGCCTCCAATTGGTGTATTTTCAAGAAGTTTCCCATCGAGCCAGCGGACCAGAGTGGCACGTTCTTTCTCACTGGGCTGCCTCTTTTGGGCGGGAGGCATGAATCCTTCTTTCGCAACGTAGTGAGCTTTTTCCCATAGGTCCCGATTGTCTTTCTGTCCCCAGTCAACCGATATAGGATCCAGGTTGACGTCGCCCTTCATCTCAGCTTCGTCGTGACAGTCTAAGCAATAGTTGGAGAGGACTTCGTAGGCTGCGTCCGGAATTGGCAGCTCAGTTTTCGCGGGGAGGGAAAGCGTGCTGATTGCTCCGATGTAGCATAATAGGATGTAGGGCTGTCGCTTGCGAAGTGCCGCGTAGGTTTTTAGCACGGTACGGCATTTCGCAAGCGACAGCCCTACGACGAAAGCATTCGTAATGTGAGAACGCATTTTTATTAGCTAAAAAACTGGTTCATGTTGTGCGACGCATTGGAGAACTCATTCGTCTCTACCCCGAGGCGCTGCATCAGGGAAATGTAGAGGTCCCCCAGTAGTGGCGCGTCTGGCTTCCCCTGGTCGATAGCGATGTGGCTTCCGTGATTAAATCCGCCCCCTGCTACTAGTGTCGGCAAATTAGCGTTGGAGTGACGACTCGCATCCCCCATCCCAGTTCCTACGAGAATAATGGTTTCATCGAGCAACGATTTGCCATTGGGGCGCTTCTTCTCTTTCAGCTGACCAAGGAAGCCGCTCAGGCAAACCATGTGAGCGGACTCAATTGATACCAAATCGCGAATCATCTCCGGATCGTTACCGTGGTGGGAAAGGCCATGATAGCCAGACCTGAGGGGCTGTCCATCAAAGGAGAAAACTTGCCCTAAGCCGTCGATGAAAAAAGATAGCACGCGACTGGATTCTGTTTCGATTGCCAGGGCCATGAGATCGTACATCAGCACTTCCGCCTCCATTAGAAGATTGGGTGTGATGGGATCGGAATCGGGAAGTTTATAATCCGTGGTTGGCAGGGGATCGTTGATCTGTGAAATCTGTCGTTCCATGCGTTTTTCAACGGAGCGCATTGAATCGAAATACTCTTCCAATTTATCGCCGTCTGATTGCGGTACCGATTTTTTAAGGCGTGTCGCATCGTCAAGCACTAGGTCGATTGAGCTTCTGCCGCTACGAAGCATGTATTCCATGCGGGCCCTGTCGGATTCGGACATGAAGAGTTGTTTGTAAAAAACGCTTGGCCGTTGGATCATGGGAAGACCTATGCCCTGCTTGGTAAAGCTCATGGCCTTACTGCCTTCCCCGGTTCCGGCCGTCAGTTGCAAAGATGGAAAGCGCGATTTCTGCCCAATTTGGTCTGCCACGATCTGATCCATTGAGTAAGTGTTTGGAGTATTGCCGCAAAGGAAGTTGCTCCAGGCTCCATGGCCATTGGGCGCCCGGTGATCGAGGCCGGAGAACACGGTGAAATCGTTCTGGTGGTCAGCCAATGGGGCCAGCGTAGTGGGAAGGTGGTAGCCTTTACCCACTTCTTTTGGAAAGAATGCGTTCTGGTGCCAACCGAGGTAGGCCCCGATCGACACGAGGTTTTTAGCGCCCGCAGTTGAGGTCGCGGCCTTAGCGATTGGTGCGGCGATCGATTCGAGGGTAGGTAAAGCGATGAGAGCCCCTGCAGCTCTTAGAAACTGGCGGCGTCCGATGGTTGATAATCCTGTTAGGTTAGTTTGAGTTCTCATGGGTAGCATGGTAGGTTTTTTGATTATAACCCCTAAACAAACGTATACTTTGGATCTGCTTTTCTAACAAGAGATATCGAAGTAGACAGTTGATCATGGGGTCTCCCTCGAAAAAGAATAAAAGAGTCAGCTTATCCATTATTTTGCTGCAACTGCGACAATACTTCAAGATGCGATTACAACGAGTTTTGCCGTTTTAGAATCGCAACGTGGCGATCGACGAACTTGCCGGGTGTTGGCAGTTCTCGGGACATCTCGTTGGCCTCGGTAACCACGAGTTCGCCTCCTTGTTCCTTGATGACTTCAAGCGCTTGTTGATGCTCACGGTCGAAGTAACTCGTGATGATAAGCCGACCATTTGGGGAGAGCTTCTCTAAGGCTTTGTGGTATATCTTTTCCCAATCGCTTTTACCGTTCCACAAATTCTGGTGGCGGACGAAGACGACGTCGAACTCGCTGGGCAGTTGTTGGTGGTCGTGAAGCTTGGTGGCGTCGCCTCGAAGGAATTCAAATTCTGCATTCGGATTTCCTCTGAATCGGACGGCGGCATCCGCGATTTCTCGGGCTCGAATATCAAGACCAACGAATTTCAGTTTTCTGTTGTTGGCAGTTTCCTCACTAAACCGACCGAAAAAATTCGCTAGGGTTTCCGCTTCGTTGCACGCTCCACAGGCCAAATTCAGCAGCTGCATATCGCCGCCAATCGCGAGGTTGCGGCTCAGAGCTTCGTCTGACTTGGTAACCCTTGACAGCATCTCATCGAGACGCTGCATATCTTCTGCGAGATATTGCTGATTCGTAGAGCGATCCATAAAAGAACCAACGTTAGGGAGAAGACATAGTATGTCGATAGCTATAAACTTCAGGGCTTTATGGGTTCTAATTATCTGGGATTCTATTCTGCTATTAATTTGCCTGAATCGTGTGTTGTGGGTTCACTCGTTGTTTCTCGAAAATGTACAAACGTCTACTTAACCTAATTCTTCTCAATTCTTTTGGGCTTCTTGCTCTTGATGCTGCCGATCGTCCCAATGTTCTCCTGATCCTCTCAGATGATCATAGCATACCTCACTTAGGAGCCTATCGGGACGTCAATTGTCAGCGGTTTAATATAACGCCGCATTTGGATGCCTTAGCCGATGAGGGTATGCGTTTCGATCGTGCGTACACGGCAGCTCCGCAATGTGCTCCATCGAGGACCGCTATTTTTGCGGGCCGATCTCCAGTGGGATTATCTGCGACCCGTTTCGCTCAGCCGGCACGTTCGGAAACGACTTTGTTTACAGATGTCTTGAGAGAGAGTGGCTATTGGGTTGGGCTGGCAGGGCGGCATCAGCATTTGGATGGAAAGAATCGAGACTTGGACCACGTGACGAATACGCTTGTGGAGCTGGATGTGCGGGATCGAGCATTTACGCGGCGATTTGATCACTTTGCGAGGGGAGCCTCAACTAAAAACGAGGCGATTCATGATACAGACGAAGTTGTGGGTACCATCTTAGATGGTGTTCCAGACGACCAACCTTTTTTTCTCTATTTTGGGTTTAACCAGCCCCATCGGAGATGGGGAGATGACCATGAAAAGATTGATCCTTCGAAATTAGTATTACCGCCAGACTGGCCCGACTTGCCTGAAGTGCGTTTGGATTACGCGAAGTATCTAGCGGAGGTGCGGGATCTGGATATTGGATTCGGATTGATAGAGAATGTATTGGAAGAACGGGGACTAAAGGAAAACACGTTGGTTATTTTCATGGGAGACAACGGGGAGGCACTTCTACGAGGTAAAGGAACTCTAGCTCAGCGTGGAACGCATGTCCCGCTTTTGGTTCGCTGGCCTGGCTATGTGAAACCGGGAACGGCCAGCGATTCTCTGGTTAGTGGGGTGGATCTTTCCGCGACAATTTTGGAAGCGGCAGGCTTGGAAACTGCTCCAGGCATGACCGGAGTCAGCTTTTTCGACGAATTGCGAGGCAAGCCCTTCGAAGGGCGTGAGATGGTTTTTGCTGAACGTGGCTGGCACTTCGGACCCATTGGCCGAAGCGATGGTTTCGATTTGTCCCGTTCTATTACGACCCGTCGCTATTTGTACCTATACAACGCAACTCCGGAAAAGATATTTTCCCCAGTAGATATGAGTCAGAATCTTGGATGGCTCGCCATTAAACAAATGCATGAAGAGGGGACATTGTCCGCTTTGCACGAACGCCTCTACTTTCAGAATCCGCGACCGTTGTTTGAGCTGTACGATCTACAGGAGGATCCTTTTCAGTTGGAGAACCTAGCGGGTGAGGCTAAGGTCAAAGCGGTTGAGACGAAACTCCGGATGGAGATGGATAAATGGATGGTAAGGGAAAGCGATTTCTTGCCGCTGCCCAGCCACATTAAGCAGCAAGTCAATCGAAAGTAGTTAGTGTGATTAGATTACTGATACTATTTTGTTCAGCTGCTGCTTTGATAGCGACTGGTTGGGCAAGGAAAGGATCTTATTCCAGTTTACCAGAAGCGAACGTTTCAAAAGCTCTTCTGACAGCAAAGGGCAGACCCAATATCGTGATTATCCTAGCAGATGACCTTGGGATGGGGAACATTCATGCACACTTTCCGGAAAACAAAATTGCTACGCCTTATTTGGATAGGTTTTCAGGCGAGTCGATGCGGTTTACGAATGCACACAGCGGTTCCGCTGTCTGTACCCCCACGAGATATGGTTTGCTTACCGGGCGATATGCTTGGCGCACGCGATTGCAGGAATGGGTTTTAGGGTGCTACGAACCACCATTGATCGCTGCAGGTCGACTTACGCTTCCAGGATTTCTGAGCAAAAACGGCTACGCAACCGCGTGCATTGGCAAATGGCATCTCGGTTGGAATTGGCAAGGTTCCCAGCCAAGCGTCATGGATGAGAGAACGAATATTCACCGAACAAAGCAATGGGACTACACGAAGCCTGTTCTCAATGGGCCAACGACCCGCGGGTTCGATTATTACTTTGGCACAGATGTGCCGAATATGCCTCCGTTTACTTTTATCGAAAACGACCGAGTGGTCGAGCAGCCGACGTCAAAATTTGTACATATTCCTAACGATGGTAGATCTTTGCCGATTCAGTTTGATGGTAACCCGATGGCGCCCGACTGGGAGTTCGACCAGATCCTGCCGGCAATTACCCGAAGAGCCGTCGACTATATTCATGATCAAGCAACACGAGAAGAGCCATTCTTTTTGTATTTTCCTATGACGTCGCCGCATACGCCGATCGTGCCGAGCACCCGTTTTAAAGGCAAAAGCGGTATTTCACTCGTAGCGGATTTCGTCATGGAAACTGATTGGTCAGCAGGGCAGGTGATCCAGGCTTTAGAAGAAGCGGGGATCGCGGAGGATACTTTAGTGATATTTACTTCCGACAATGGACATCTCCCAACAGAATGGAACGAGCTGGTCGATGTGGGGCATTTCCCGAGCGGCCCCTATCGGGGCCGCAAGGCGGATATCTGGGAGGGCGGGCATCGAGTGCCTTTTATGATCCGCTGGCCTGGACGAATTAAGGCCGGGGCCGTGAGCGACGATATCCTCAGTTTGAACGATATTTTTGCAACCTGCTCGGAACTATTGGGCGTTAAACTGCCTCCTGATGCGGGAGAAGATAGTATCAGCTTTTTAGCTACGGCTATAGGAGAGAGCTACCAGCCGCATAGGGATCATGTGGTGAGCCACTCAGTCGGAGGTGAATTCGCCTACATGGAAGGCCCTTGGAAAGTCGTTTTCAGAAATGAAACCACGGATCGGAATCAGTCCCGTGGAAAACCGCGTATTGTCGAGCTGTACAATTTGCAGAGCGATATTGACGAATCTGACAATCGGTATGAAACCGAGCCGGAGATTGCTGAGCGTTTGAGCCAAAAACTCAGAAAAGTAATTGCTCGAGGTACAAGCCGCGAGGGACCGGACCAATCGAATGATGCGAAAGTCGTACTGGATGTTACGCAAATGCTTCGTTGGGCTCCCAGTATGGAAAAGAGCGAGCTATCTCGGTGAGTGGGGCAGATGAATATTCTCAACTAAAAATTTCCGGTTTCGTCGATTGATGAAAGGGCAGCGGGACATTTTGCGGAAATTCGCTACGGAGGGTGGCGACCAATAAGCCCTCGAAAATTTTGGCATTCTATTTTTTATCATTGGTGTGCGACCGATCCCTATTTCGTGGTTGTCGATAGATCGATTTCCTTTGGTGAAGAACCGCACGATTCGAGCATGGTGATATTTCCACGACCATATGTGGTTGATACCATTGACCTCTGTAGATCTTCTCAATTAAACCTCAAATCCGATGAGAAAACACGAAGTTTTGTTAACGGGTAGGATCAGAGACATGATGGAGGCTGAGACGGATCGTCTCTTCCATACCTATACAGTTCACGCACTGCATCGGAGCGAAGATCCCGACGCCCTTGTAGAGGAGGTTAAGGATCGTATCACTGCGATCGCTACGAATAGCGTCTTGGGCGCGAGTGGGGAATTTATGGCCAGATTTCCAAATCTGGAGGCCGTGATATGCTTCGGCGCCGGTATTGACAATGTTGATCTGGAATACGCGAAGCATCAGGGTGTCCAAGTATCAAACACTCAAGGGGTTTTAAATGACGATGTCGCGAATTTGGCTGTGGCGCTGTTGCTTGGAATTTCTAGGGAAATTGTTGAAGCAGACAAACATGTGCGAAGAGGTGATTGGATTAGGAAAGGAAAAATGGGCTTGCAGAAAAGCATTCGTGGTCGCCGGGTGGGTATTCTAGGCCTAGGAGGGATTGGCAGGGATTTCGCTAAAAAGCTAGAGGTGTTTGGATGTCAATTGTCCTATCATAATAGGTGCGAAAACAAAAATATTCCCTATCGTTATTATTCGAATTTAACGGAAATGGCGAGAGATTCAGAATACATGGTCGTGATTTGCCCGGCGACCTCGGAGACCAGAAACTTAGTAGATAGCGAAGTTATTGACGCCTTGGGACCAGATGGAACCTTGATCAATATCGCGAGGGGATCTATTGTCGACGAGGAGGCCCTCGTTGAGGCCTTGCAAGAAGGAAGACTGGGGGCATTCGCTTCGGACGTGTTTGCCCACGAGCCCCATGTGCCGGAAGCCCTCTTGGAAATGCCGAATGTCATCCTTACACCGCATATTGGTAGTGCAACGGTGGATACTCGTAAAGCTATGGGTGAATTGATGTTGAAAAACCTGGAGCGGTTTTTTGCAGGAGAGCCACTAGAGACGCCGGTACGCCTTTAGGGAAGTGTCGTGGTGGCCTCATCTTTTTTGCCTAATTGTTTCAGAAGCAGCCCTACCTCCCGACACGAATCTCTCTCTTCATTCAAAAGCCCTCAAGCAGGCCGCCTTTAGCAAATAACTCAGGATACTCGGTCGCAATGCGGGCACGAAGTTCAGGGCGGTTTTTGATGACTCGAGCCAGCTTCTTCACTTTTACCGGATCAGAAAGGCCTACGATTTCAGCATTGGCTGGCATAATTTGGCTGCTCCAGCCAGCAAGGTCGATTGGCTTTACGCCAGCCAGACCAACTCCGTTGTTGTAGGCGCTAGGGGTGAATTTCCCGACGACCTTAACATTCAGGTTCTGCTTGATCTTGTTTTCCCATCCGCCAGCCCAGAGACAGGCATTGATGAGAAACCGGCGGCCGTCTTCGCTGAGCAAGTCTTCCGATGCCCCATAGGACGCGTAGACGACCCGGCCGTTCTTTTTTGCACCAGAGGGGGCGATGTAGGAATCCCGGCTCCAGCCTGCGTTTACGACTGGTTTATCTGTATTCAGATCGCCACTAGCATGAAACGTATTGAGCACCTGCACGTTTAGCAGTGACGTAGCGTCTGCAGGAGGCTGCGACTTGTAGGCGCCCGAGTAGGCGTGGATACTTTCGACTCCCATCAATATGGGATGAGCTCCCGCGGTGGCGTCTGGCGTTATGCGACAACCCATGACGTGGTTCGAGCCATAGTGCGACTGCCCCCGCTCTTTGTGCCAAGTGTTGCCAAAGATCTGCTCACCCAGACCGCCAAAATAATCATCGCCCGTGTAATTGTAATTGAGCTTCGCCCACTTTCCTTTTTGTCCATTGAATCCATGAGTAGAGGTGCGGACTCCCACCACAGGACCGCCTCGCTCGAAGTAGTCGACCAGAAATCTCACTTGCTCATCCGGTAGATTCATGAAACGGGCATAGAAAAACAGCAAATCCGCATCCTCGAGAGCCTCCATTCCTGGCATGTTTCTGCCGCCCCCTTTGATGGCACCATTCTCGTCGAGACCAAAGATGACGGTGCAGCGAAATCCGTGTCGCTTGGCTAGGATCTTCGCGAGAGCAGGACAGGTCTCCTCCGAGCGATACTCATGGTCGTTGGCAATGAAAACGATATGCTTCCCTGTACCGATTCCACGGGTGCCTTCGTAGACGAGCGTCTCTGCTGCGAAAGAGCAAATCAATAGGGTGGTGGCGGAAACCGCCGCGAGTAAGGTTGTTATTTTCATACGGAGCTTTTCTACTACCTGAGAATTGAACGAATTGATTTGTGGGCATTCGTCAAACTGGTTCGGTTCTCTCGATAAGTATAGCAAATGAACCCCAGTTAGGGAATAGAGTGTTCGCGGGATGTGCTGGTGAGCATACCGATTGAGTAATCGGTTCCATCTAGCTGTCGTCCCACAGAGCCGATTGAGGATTTCGTGGATTTAGTGCTGAATGGTTGACTTGTCATTCCTCTGCCTAATCTGGTCTGGTTCGATTTTTTGAATTTCCTTTAGTAAGGTTCTGTCCGCCAGAACGTCTCAATCATTGAGACGGGACGAGTTTTGGTAGATTGACCTAGGTTTTTCTAAAGCTTTATTCGCGTTGCTTGTTTGCGAATTTGTAGCCAACCTTCATTCACATTTTAATTCAACCCGATAGTTCCCCTATGAAAGAACAAACTCTAATAGTTTCTCTGTCGACCTTCCTAATGGTTGGTTCAATCCAAATGAATGCAGCTGAAGTTCCTGAAGGTGTCTGGGTTAGAGACGGCTACGAGTTGACGGTTGTTGAGGACACGATCAAGAAACCGCGTTTCATGGCACTGGATAAGGATGGCGTTTTGTATGTCAGCGTGATCGCAGAGGGAAAGATACTCGCGTGCCGAGACAAGGATGGCGACGGGAGTTATGAGTCTGTAACGCCTTTCATTGAGGGCAAGGATCCCAAAAGCAGGCTTCAAGGGGTTCAGTTTCGCAATGGCTGGCTATATTTTGCCCAGCTAAACGCGATTTCTCGGGCCAAGGATACCAACGGGGATGGCAAGGCAGACAAGGTTCAGGAGATTTTGGGGGCTGGTGATCTCCCTACTGGCAAGGCAACCGGGCATCGATGGCGGGCTCTTTTGATACACAAAGGGCGGATCTACACGCACGTGGGCGACCAGGGCAATGCTACCGATGAACCTATCGACGCTTCGGAGCGGAAAAAAATCTGGTCCTTCGCCGTGGATGGGTCGGACAAGAAGCTTTTTGCCTCGGGGATTCGCAATACCGAGAAGCTAGTGGTCCGTCCGGGAACCGACGAGATCTGGGGAGTGGATCACGACGTCGACATGATGGGTTGGGAAATGGAAGGGAAACGCGAAAGGAATTCGGAGGAAGGCCAGCCAATAACCGACCACAATCCGCCGGCTGAGTTGAACCATTACGAGGAAGGCAAGTTTTACGGTCACCCTTGGATCGTAGGGAGGATGATGCCGAATCTAATGTTCATCGACCACCCCGATTTGATGAAGCACGCCCGCATGACGACCATCCCCAAATGGACTATGGCGGCTCACTGCTCGGCCAACTCGTTGACATTCTACAGGGGTAATAAGATCCCCAAAGGACATGGGGATGCGTTTGTTGCCCAAAAGGGAGGCTGGAACGCTACCCAGAAGGTGGGCTATTGCCTATCGCGCATTCTATTCGAAGACGGCCACCCTTACGGAGAGCAAAAGATGGTCAACTTCCTAAAGGATGGTGAAGAAGTCCTTGGGCGCCCAACCGACTGCATTCAGGCTCCTGACGGCACCATCCTCTTCAGTGACGATACCGGCAATAGGATCTACCGCTTGCGGTATGTAGGAAAGAAAAACTAGTTTTTGCACGGTTGGAGGCTTAGACGGTTGTTTCTGTGAGTGGTTTCGGTGAGGCAGTTAGCCTGTGAATTGATTGAAGGACAGTTCGCTGACATGTCGATTTGGGAAGGGTTGTCACCCTTACGAGACGGTCTACATTTTGATTTCTCGATTGGTAGAGATGGGTTTTTCGCGCACTTTGATGCATCTTCTAGGCATCGACTATAAGCGACTGACCTACAAATATCAAGGTAGGTAATTCCGACTGACCGATGTGCATCGGCACGTAGTCAAAGAGCTTATAGCTTAGGGTGGGAGCATTTTAGTTCAGGTCATATAAATTATACTCGAGGGCGTCGCCAACATGATCAGAAAGCTTTGGCCTTAGCAAGAGAGGCGTCCAGCCCTTACCCTATCGTTTGATGAAGCAGAGTTGTCTCCGTTTTGAAAAGCCGAGATCCTGTCTCTAAAATACGCTTTTGCTCAGAATCCCTGACGATTCTACCTATACATTTACGGAACGCAAATTCTTGATACACGCACGATTCACCTACGTTTTTATCGGCTGGATATTTGCCCGGGTATCAGCTTCGCGGTTCTGATATAGTATGATGGAAAGCAGAATCACTGCGCCACAGACGTGATAGTAAATCGGCAAAGGGGTCCACATCAGCAAACTCGCGCTGAGAAGCAGCAATGCTGCGATCAATGAATTGATACGGGTTTCAAGATGCCACTCCAGCAATCCGGCTAAAGCGTAGAGTCCCATGCTCGCCCAGAGGAAAACTTCAAAACGTTCGGGCCAGGTGCCTGAAACCAATGGTGAATAGGCAAACAAGACCGGAACGAGGTACAGGCCCTTGGCGATTTTCCAACTTGTGAGTCCGGTGGGGATCGGACGTGTACCGGCAATGCCTGCGGCTGCGAAGGAGGCTAGGCAAACGGGTGGGGTCACGTTACTGTCCTGGGATAGCCAGAAAATTATCAAGTGCGCACTGAGCAGCATGCCAGTCAGCAATTCCGGCTCTAGCAATTCCTGCCGTAAAAGCTGCTTCATTTCCAGGGGCATCTCCTTGAGTGCCAGCACCGGATCGCCCCCGAACAGGCTCAGCGTAGCGGCTACATTGCTGGGCAGATTGCCAGCCTGCAGCACGGTTAGGAGTTGGGACTGGCTGATGAAGTCGAAAATCAAGGGAGCACATAAGGTGGCCAGTACGATATAGGAGGCAGTCACAGGTAGTCCCATTCCAAGGATGAGAGAGGCCAGTGCCACTAGGACCAGAGTTATCAGCAGGCTACCTTGGGCCCATTCCACAATCATTAATGAAAAGGCGTTACCGACACCTGTGGTGGTAACGACGTTGACCACAATACCTACGGCCACGAGCAATAAAGCGGTGGCTACCATGTTCTGTACGCCATCTACAGTGGCATCGAATATATCCCTTAGGCTCATAGGCTTTGTGGACAGCCACGAACCCGCGATCACACTGATTATAGCGAAGGCAGCTGAACTGGTGGGGGTGCTACCGGCCACTAGGAATCCCACAAGAGTTGCCAATGGAATGATGAAATGCCAGCCCTCTTTTAATATGGCGGAAAATTTTTCCGCATCATCGGCGGTTGTCGGTTTCAGCCCAAGACGTTTGGCCTGAATGCGGACAAAAAAAGACACGGTCAAAAAGTATAGCAAGGCGGGCAGAGCCGAGGCTGCTATGACAGTGAGAAAGGGTATCTGGGTGTAGCTTGCCAGCACGAACGCCCCTGCGCCCATCACCGGTGGCATCAGAGCTCCGCCGGTTGATGCAGCGGCCTCCACACCAGCAGCAAATCGACTGGAGAATCCGGACTTCTTCATCATAGGAATAGTGATGACGCCAATGGAGACTGTGTTGGCCACCGCAGAACCAGTAACGGAACCCATCAGCCCGGAGCCGATCACTGACATCTGCCCAGCCCCGCCAGCAACGCGTCCAGTCAGGTAACGGGCTAGACGGACCATGAAATCGCCAGCTCCCGAACGCAGTAGAAAAGCTCCGAAAACAATAAACATGAATACAAAGGTAGCAGAGATATTGGCGATCATCCCAAACATACCTTCACTAGTGAAAAAGGAGCGATAGAGTACCGTCTCGAGACTAAGTCCCGGAAATGAAAATATTCCTGAAATATATCGGCCTAGGAACAGAATATAGGACAGGCTAATCAGGATTAGTATGGGCATGAACCAGCCTGAGGTGCGGCGCGTGAATTCAATGGCCAGTCCGATTCCCAGAATGGAAAACACATAGTCGCTGAGAATGTATTCAGTTTCTCTAGCATAAAGGGCGTTCTCAAATAGAACGAGGTAGGCAGATGTGATCGCTGCAGTTATCGCTAGTGCGATATTAACCCAATACCGCGTTGTAAATTGCCGCACTCCTCTAGACTCATTTACGGTCAGGGCACAGATAGCGCTGAACCCCCCAAAGTGTATCGCGGACAGCCACAGTTCGGAAATACTCGCAAATACGTTGGAATAGATATGAAACAGGGCGAAGATGAAAGCGGCCCATCTTAGGTATGGTGATTTCATGGTCGGCTCGCGGCTCTAGCGGTTGGGTCACTGAGCCCCTCATCTATAATTAACCGGTCTGGTATTTCTAGGCCCATTTCCCGATAGTAGCGCAAGGCGCCCGCATGCAGGGGAGCTCCAAGGGCCTTCACCGCAATCTCCAGTCGCATGCTCTTGGTCGCACGATGGATTTCCTGCAAGGTGGCAAGGTTTTCCCAGATGACTTTCGTGATTTCGTAAACCGCTTCTTCTGGAATATCAACCCGAGTTACTAGCACATTGGGTGATGCAATGGTGTGAATCGTTTCTTTTTGGTTAGGATAAGTATTTGGAGGAAACTCGTACCAATCCCACAAGGGGTAGCGTGCGTTGAGCTTGTCCAGCGATTCTTGGGTCCAGTTGAGAATGGTCATGCGATCCCCCATTCGTGCGTAGGTCTGGGTGATGGAACTCACCGGCGCCCCAGCAGGCATGTTCATTCCAACAATATTGCCGTCTTGAAAAGCTCCGGCGCTAGCTCCGTAACCAAGGTATGCGAGCTTGAATTTTTCCTCATAATCGATCCCTAGTGTCTCGAGAATGAAGCGGCCGGTTTTCTCGGCACCGGAATTGCGCCCGCCGATTACAAAGCGTTCCCCATCGAGATTTGAAAGGTCCATCATAGTCCCCGTTTCTGCCAAGCGGGTTAGCAAGACGAAATGCTCGACATTTTCCCACAGGGCGCTAACGCTGCGCAGATGGGTTTGCGGTTTGCTGACTGGTCCTTCGCCACTCCAAGACCAAGCACCAAACGGTCCCTGCAGGATAGCGAACTGGGCCTGATTATCCCGCAACAGCTTTACGTTTTCCAGAGAGCCAGCAGAGCTTATTGCGGTCAGGGAAATGCCTTTGGTTTGCGAGAGTTGAGAATGGGCGATAGTGGCAATGGCCACGCCTACGGGGTAGTAAGTGCCACCCGTAGTCGCGGTTGTGAGGACATAGGGTCGGGGCCGGCTCAACTCATCGCTACATGCACTGAGCGAAATAATCAGGATTATACTAAGCGCGATTTTTATCATGGGCAATCCAGTATCGCAGTATGGGGGCTCGTCTCAATCAAGGTAGTTCTAATATTAAGCCACAAAAAATTTGGTAGGGCAGTTGCCCTGACGTGAGCCGATAGAAGCACAGTTTCACTGAAACCACAATCAGCTGATAGGAATTTGCGGGCAGGCTCTAGTCTCAACCACCTCTTAGTCGGGATCTTTGACGAGACGACCTACACTGTGTCCTTATAGATTGGGTGAAAAAGAATTTAACAGGGCAATTGAAAGAATTACATAATGATTAAAATTGCTATTTTTGGTGCGAGTGGGTGCAGAACTGAATTCCCCAAAATTATCGGCGATAATCCTCATTTGGCGACCGTTTTTGCGGTTACCGAACCGCGCGACGCGTACGGCAAAGCAATACAAGAGAAGCATGGGATACCTGAGGCGAATTGCTTTCCCGGATGGAGGGAATTCGTTGCAGCGGAAAGGCTCTGCGACGCGGTGATAATAGCTACTATGGATCAGGATCATGTCGGACCCACTGTGGCGTGCTTGGACAAAAGGTATCATATGCTCTTGGAAAAACCGATGGCGGTCTGGCTCGAATCGCCATTCGCGAATTCGCCACAGGAAATAAGAAGACCATTGAAGTGAGAGTGGAAACCGGCGAAAATGGATGTGGTGACAATCGCCTCAATCGAGACTGGCTCTCTGCTTTGGCGGTCAATAGCGGCGTGGGTATCAAGACAGATGCACACCAGTCCTTGCACACGCATCGCATTGTGTTTACTGCCGAAGCCTCTCGAAAATTTAAAGACATCAGCTACCAACGGTGGCCTCATATCGAACTATGTGATTAGATTTTGCCAAAAATTAGAGAGAGTCTCTCCCTCGGATTCGGTCGGACATTTGTCTGCGCCAAGATTCGTATTGTTCTTTTAGCGACGCCACTTTCTCCGGTTGACTGTAGCTAATATTGTTGGTTTCGCCGGGGTCTTCTCGAAGGTTGTAGAGCTGCAGTCCATTGGGAATGGGGATGTTGCGAAACTCTGTTTTCACCAACCCATTGTCATCAAGCTGATACGCTTGATAGGTCTTCGCTTCTTCTCGATAGACTAGTTTCCAATCTCCTTTTCGTGCAACCCAGTTTTTCTGTGTTTCACCAGAGTCCCAGAACAGCGTCTCGTTATCGTGTAGTTGATCTGCGGATCCAGAAATCAGCGGCATTAGACTTTTACCATCCAGTGGTTTGCTTGGGGCGATCCCCGATATTTCTGAAAGGCTGGCGAATATATCACGATGAGTAACGGTAGCGTCAACGTGACGGCCTTCCGGTATCTGGTCGGGCCATGACATGACCATGGGCACTTTAATCCCGCCGTCCATGAGGCAATATTTGTACGCATTCAAAATGCCATTGTTGGCGTATGACTGGTCGGAGCCTCCATTGTCGACGGTGAATATCACGATCGTATTATTAGCCAATCCGTCCTCCTTCAAAGTTTGCAAGATCTCACCGATCGCTGTATCCATCAATTCAAGATGGCCCAAATAGATTTTACGGCCATAGGGGTCTGGCACGACAAGGTGGCAGGTGTCGCTATACCAGGCATTGTGGTCAGGCTGGGCTATCGGGTCCCAGTGAGGGTACTCCCAAACAGCGGCGTTTCGATCGAAGGTGCGCTCGGGGACTTCGTACTTTGTGGCGAGACGTTTGGGCAGCCGGTAGAGCGGTGTATGGACGGCATTGAATTCCAGCTGGAGGTAAAAGGGCTTCTCGCTTTTCGTTTTAATGAACTGGATAGACTCGCGACCAAAAACTTCAGTCGTAGTGGTATTTTCAAAGGACTGTTCCTGATCTATGTTTCGGGTGAGAGGTCCGATACCGATCTTTCGACTGGCGATGGCGATGCTTCCCTTGAATTTGCGTTCGTAGGCATCCACATCTTTTTGGCTGAGCAAATTGAAGTCCCAGGAGTGTTGCTCGAAGCCGAGATAGCCCTCGAATCCGTGCGTCATAGGGTGCTCTTTGGGGCCAAAGTTGAGATGGGTCTTGCCCACTTTCATCGTACGGTACCCCGCCTCTTGCATCATTTCAGCAATGGTGCTCTCGGAAGTCGGTAGGCCGCCATCCCCATAGTAGTAAGCTCCCCAGCGCTGCTGGTACCGTCCTGTGGAAATAGCCAAGCGAGAGTTACTGCAAATAGGAGATGAGGCGTAGGCGTTTTTGAAAATGACACCCGACTTTGCCAGTTTATCCAAGTGCGGTGTCCTTACTCCGTCAGCCACTACGTCATGGAATCCCACATCCGCATAGCCGAGGTCGTCCGCCACGATTACAATTACGTTTGGCTTCGGGGGGTCCGCAATTGGCGAATTTTCCTGGGCACTTGCCCAATGAGTGAGGCCCGAGCAAAAACAGAGTACTAATAGGATCTTTTTCATTTTTAAGGGACTATCCTTGTCTATGCGTGAGTGTCTGCAAGCGGATTAGCCACTCGGAGGAAGATTGCTAACTTTGGCCAAGCTCGAAATAGTATTTATGGAGAGACCAATGGTCTAGCTCGCCAAGAAGAATGAGCTTAACAATTTAGAAGCCTTTTTTCCTTTCTTGCTGTTTTATAAATGATATAGCCTTCAGCTACCATGAAGACAAACCGATTGATTTTACAGGCAGTCTTTTTACTGATCACCCCCTATTTAAAAGCCGCCGAAACGAGACCTTACAATGGCACGGTACATGCCATTCCTGGATTGATTGAAGCCGAACACTGGGACGAAGGGAAATCGGGGATTGCCTACTACGATATCGATGGGGAGAACCACGGCGAAAATTACCGGGAGAAAACTGGAGTGGATATAGAGAAACGTCCGGATGCCTCCAATGGCCACGGCATCGGTTGGACCAAAAAGGGCGAATGGCTGGTTTACACAGTAGAGGTTAAGGAAAGAGGAACTTACCACATCGAGATGCCGGTCGCCTCTAATATGAGCGGCGGCGTGTTCCATATCGAAATGAATGGCAAGAATGTTACGGGACCCATCAATGTGCCTGATACCGGCAGTTGGCAGACATTGAAGCTAATCACTCACAAGAATGTTATACTTGAAAAGGGTGGGTACCGAATGAAGGTCCTAATGGATAGCGTAGGGGATTCAAACAGCATTGGCGACATCGACTACTTCAAATTTGTGAAACAATGAGGTGAACCCATAAAAGCGGGTTGAGCCGGCCCTCCCAACCTTAAGAGATTGCCTTTCAATCGCATTCCGTTTTGGAAGTTAGAGTTCAATGTGTTTTGAATAATAGTTGATTTTTGAATACAAGATATATTCTGACCTCAAGGAGGTTCTTGAAAATAGGGACAGGCTAGTTATAAGATTCTCTAGGTAGAGAATGGATGCTTATTAGTTAGCCCTTGCGAATCAAGGATTGCAAAGTCGCCCTAGTTTCTAAGACTCGGGTTATGATGCCAACTTGGATTTTTCTTCTCATCGGATTTACATCCCAGCTTTCCGCTGTTGATGCCCTTCCTCAAGTTGAGGTGACGAATATTCGTCGGGCTTATCACAACGGAGAGCACAATGCGTTCACCGATCTAATTCGTTGGAAGGGGAAATTCTGGCTCACGTTTCGCAGCTGTCCTGATGGGCACATGGTACATCCCACATCTTCGATTCGAATCCTTTGCAGCTCAGACACGCTGGAGTGGAAAGAAGTCCATCGTTTTTCCGTTCCGCGGCGCGATACCCGTGATCCTCACTTCATGGTTTTTCAAGACAAGCTCTTCGCCTACACGGGAACTTGGTGGAGTGGCGACGACACCCTTCCGCGTGAGGATTACGACCTCAACAAGCACCTTGGATATGCTGTCTATTCAGAAAGCGGCGAAAGCTGGAGCGAACCCACTCAGTTGGAAGGCACATACGGCCATTACATTTGGAGGGCAGCTACCCATGGCGAGAAAGCTTACCTCTGTGCTCGCCGCAAGCGAAACTACTCGGAGCAGGAGACCGGCGCAGGAGGAGCTTCGATCGTCGAATCCGCCATGCTCGAAAGTGAAGACGGACTGAACTGGCGATTTCATTCTCTTTTCCAAGCCGACCGGGGAAACGAAACCGCCTTTCTCTTTGAAGAGAACGGAAGCCTGCTAGCAATCAGTCGATGTGGATCTGACACGGCCCAACTGGGCACTGCAGCGCCTCCCTGGACGGAAAAAAAGATTGTGGATCTACCGACCTATCTTGGCGGACCTATGCTGGCCCGATGGGGCACTCGATATCTCGTCGGTGGACGCCGAAACACCGAAAACGGACCAAAGACAGCTCTCTATTGGCTGGCTGACGAAGCTCTTTCCCCGATCGTCGAACTTCCCAGCGGCGGCGATAATTCCTATCCAGGATTTGTCGAGCTCGACGATGGTAGCGGCCTTGTATCCTGGTATTCCAGTCACGAAAAAAACTCGGATGGAGAATCTATTACCGCAATTTATCTCGCGAATCTCATTTTAGAGAAACCATAGAACTTTTTTTGGGAGAGATAATTAGGGTGGGAAGCGAATACGGGCATAGAATGTAGGCGATGATGACACGGTTACAGGTTGCTGAATAGTTTGAGTTGGCTTGGCTCAGCTTCACTCATCGTTATGTAGAACATTACGGTTGCCAGGAGCGCGAGCCGTTCGGCATTCTACGACCCTCGTGATGACGAACCGATTTGGACTTTTCTTCTTTTTAATCATATCGCTCGCTTCCCATCTTATGGCAGCTGACAAAATCCAAGTGATGCACTTGACGGGGCAGTCCAACAAGTATCCCAGCT